>Ga0233444_10001292_pt1 | contig 28996 bp, 26 predicted proteins | sample SI_124_October20_6_FD_182792 | JGI IMG/M metagenome (GOLD analysis project Ga0233444, IMG submission 182792) | Seawater microbial communities from Saanich Inlet, British Columbia, Canada - SI_124_October2016_10_MG | ecosystem: Environmental > Aquatic > Marine > Inlet | place: Canada: British... | reverse complement strand
TTGGTTTCTTTTTGGGCTGGACTGGAGAACCAGGAAAAGGAAGGGCACTAGGAGTAAACTCAGTCAAATTTACTGGCGAAGTTTTAAAAAGTGTAAAAATGGCTACTTACGAAATAAATATAAAAAGAATTTTAAAAAAAGAAGGCACGGCGGTAGGTTTAGCCAATGGAACTTTAAGTGCTGATGGTAAAATAATTTATAAAGCTGAAAATTTAAAAGTAGGATTGTTTAAATCATGAGAAGAGTAGTAATTACAGGCCTTGGCATTGTATCTTGTCTTGGAAACAATCAGGAAGAAGTTTACCAATCATTATTAAATTCAAAGTCAGGCATTTCATATTCAGAGGAATATAAAGAGCATAACTTAAAAAGTCATATTCATGGTAAACCAAATATAAAACTTGAGGATCACATAGACCGAAAGACAATAAGATTTATGGGTTCAGGATCTGCTTATAATTATATAGCAATGAAAGAGGCAATTGAAGACTCTGGATTAGAAGCAAGTGACGTAAGTAATTTTAAAACTGGCATTGTCATGGGTTCGGGCGGACCTTCAATTGAAAATGTTATAGTAGCAGCTGATAAAACTAGAGCTAAAACTCCAAAACTAATGGGGCCATTTATTGTTCCAAGAACTATGGCGAGTACGGCGTCTGCAACTCTTGCAGTTCCTTTTAAAATTAAAGGAACTAATTATACAATGAGTTCTGCATGTGCAACTAGCGGACACTGTATCGGAAATTCAATGGAACTAATCCAAATGGGAAAACAGGACATTGTTTTCGCAGGTGGTAGTGAAGAAATACATTGGGCAATGACCGCAATGTTTGATGCTATGACAGCATTATCATCAAAATATAATGATGCTCCTGAAACAGCATCAAGAGCTTACGACAAAACTAGAGATGGATTTGTAATCGCTGGTGGCGGTGGAGTACTAGTGCTTGAAGAATACGAACACGCCAAAGCGAGAGGTGCAAAAATATACGCAGAATTAACTGGTTATGGAGCTACTTCAGATGGTTACGATATGGTTGCGCCATCAGGTGAAGGAGCGGTTAGATGTATGCAAATGGCCATGGCAACTGCTAAAAATAAAATTGATTATATAAATACCCATGGAACTTCAACACCAGTGGGTGATATTACAGAATTAAACGCTGTTAAAGAAGTTTTCGGAAATGAAATTCCAAAAATTAGTTCGACTAAATCTTTGTCGGGTCACCCATTAGGAGCGGCTTCGGTACATGAAGCGATCTACTGTTTAATTATGATGAAAAATAATTTCATCACTGGTTCAGCAAATATTAGTGAGATGGATGAAAAGGCTAAAAATTTTCCAATAGTTGCTAAAACAGAAAAAGAAGCAAAATTAAATACCGTTATGTCCAACAGTTTTGGTTTTGGTGGAACTAACGCTGCATTAATTTTTGAGAAGGTATAAGTATGAGTTTAATGAAAGGTAAAAAAGGATTGATCATGGGCGTAGCTAATGAACGTTCTATTGCTTGGGGTATTTCACAAAAACTTGCAGAGGCAGGTGCAGAACTTGCATTTACATACCCAGCTGACGCATTAAAGAAAAGAGTAATACCGTTAGCAGAAAAATTGAATTCAAAAATTACTTTTAGCTGCGATGTTGAAAAAAAAGAGGATGTAATTAAACTTTTTGAAGATATTAAATCTCAATGGGGTCAAATCGATTTTGTTGTCCATGCTGTAGCTTTTTCAGATAAGTCAGAATTATCAGGTGAATATTTGGATACTAGTAGAGAAAATTTTTTAAGAAGTATGCTTATTTCTTGCTTTTCTTTTACAGAAGTTTCTAAAGAAGCGGCCAAAATTATGAAAAAAGGAGGAAGCTTACTGACCTTAACTTATGAATCCACAAAAGCTATTCCAAATTATAATGTTATGGGTGTATGTAAATCTGCTCTAGAAGCTAGCGTAAAATATTTGGCAAGAGATCTAGGTTCAAAGGGAATGCGCGTTAATGCAATAAGTGCTGGTCCTATTAAAACTTTAGCAGCTTCAGCCATCGGTGATGCAAAATTTTTATATAAATGGAATGAAGATCATTCTTTTTTAAAAAGAAATGTAGATATTAATGACGTAGGAAACTCAGCTTTATATCTTCTAAGTAACTTAGCCGCAGGTGTTACTGGTGAAATTCATTATGTTGATGCTGGATACAATAAAGTTGGGATGCCAGATCCTAAAAATATTTCTTAAGCACTGGCTTGTTTCATAGATAGTTTTACTTTACCTCTATCAAAACCAACCACTTTAACTGAAACTTCGTCTCCTTCTTTTACAACGTCTCCGACTTTTTCAACTCTTTTAATTGCAAGTTCTGAAATATGAACAAGACCGTCTTGTTTTCCTAAAAAGTTTACAAAGGCACCGAATTCCATAATTTTAACTACTTTACCTTTATAAATTTTTCCCATTTCAGGTTTCGCAACTAAACTTTTAATAAATTCAATTGCTTTGTTTCTAGACTCTTCATCTGGAGCAGCAACTGTTACTTCTCCTGTATCTTTAACATCAACTTTAGCTCCTGATGTTTCAACTATTTCTCTTATAGTTGCTCCACCTTTACCTATTACTGTTGCTATATCTTTTTTATCAACTTTGATAATTTCCATTTTTGGCGTGTGTTTTGAGAATTCTTTTCTAGAGTCTTTAAGTGCTTTGTTCATTTCTCCTAAAATATGTTCTCTGCCGCCTTTTGCTTGGTCTAAGGCTTTCTCCATAATTTCAAAAGTTATGCCAGTGATTTTAATGTCCATTTGAAGCGAGGTAATGCCATTTTTTGTACCCGCTACTTTAAAATCCATATCTCCTAGGTGGTCTTCATCTCCTAAAATATCTGATAGTACTGAAAAATCATCTCCTTCTTTAATTAATCCCATCGCAATTCCTGCGACCGGCTCTTTAATTGGAACACCAGCGTCCATAAGAGCTAACGAGGTTCCACAAACTGTTGCCATTGATGATGAACCATTCGACTCTGTAATTTCAGAAACTACTCTAAGTGTATATGGAAAATTTTCTGCCTTTGGTAAAGATGAATTAATTGCTCTCCATGCTAATTTTCCGTGACCTACTTCTCTTCTTCCTGTTCCTATTCTTCCACACTCTCCTACAGAAAAAGGGGGGAAATTATAATGCAACATAAATCTACTTCTTTGCATTCCACTTAAACTTTCTACTCTTTGTTCATCGTCAGACATACCTAAAGTTGTAACTACTAGTGCTTGAGTTTCTCCTCTGGTGAACAAAGCAGATCCGTGTGTTCTTGGCAATACTCCAACTTCACACTTAATTTGTCTAACATCAGCTAAACCTCTTCCGTCAATTCTTTTTTTATCTTTTATAATTGCAGTTCTTACTATGTCTTTTTCAAGAGACTTCAATTGAGCCATAGCTTGATTCTCAGTTATACTTTCATCTTCTGCAAACATTTCTTTACATTTATTTTCTATTTCTGAAATAGCTGTTGATCTTTTCTTTTTATCTATTTCCTTAAAGGCTTTTCTAAGATCTGCTTCAACAGCAGTCGCAATTTTCTTCTTAAGATCGGAATGATCCACTTCTTCAACTTCCCATTTTGGTTTACCAGCCTTTTTAGATAGTTTTTCTATTGCTTCAATTACTGGTACAAATTTTTCGTGTCCAAATTTCACTGCATCTAACATTATTTTTTCTGAAAGTCCTGAAGTCTCTGATTCTACCATTAAAACTGCATCTTTCGTTCCAGCTACAACTAAATCTAATTCGGATTCTTCTAATTGTTCAGGTGATGGATTTAATAAATATTTTCCATCTTTGTACCCAACTCTGCTTGCTGCTATCGGTCCTCCAAATGGTAATCCTGAAATAGCTAATGAGGCTGAACATGCTATAATTGAAAGTACGTCGGCTTGGTTTTCTCCGTCAAAAGATAATACTGTAGGAAGTAATTGAACTTCATTCATAAAACTTGAAGGAAATAAAGGTCGTATTGGTCTGTCTATTAATCTTGAAATTAATTGTTCTGACTCAGTCGGTCTTGCTTCTCTTTTAAAATACCCACCAGGAATTTTTCCAGCCGCATAATATTTTTCTTGATAATTTACTGAAAGAGGAAAAAAATCTTGTCCGTCTCTAAGTTTTTTTGCCCCGACAACAGTAGCTATAACAACTGTTTCTCCACAAGTCGCTATTATTGCTCCGTCAGCTTGTCTTGCTATTTTACCTGTCTCTAAAGTTAATTTTTTACCATTAACTTCTAATTCCTCTTTATGTATTTTAAACATTATTTCCTTAAATTTAATTGTTTCAGAACATTTTGGTATGATTCTGGATTCTTAGTTTTTAAATAACTAAGAAGTTTTTTTCTTTTGTTAACTGATTTTGTCATGCCTACTGCTGAATGTTTATCTTTTTTAGCTTTTTTAAAATGTTCAGCTAACTTTGTTATTTTGTCAGTAAGTAATCCTATTTGGATTTCAGTAGAACCAACATCTTTACTATGTATGGCTAAAGATTTAATTGTATCGTTTTTTTTCTTTATCATTTTCTTTATTTTTCTTTATTATTCTTTCAATCTTTTCAGCATATTCAAATGAGTTATCTTCTACAAAAGTGAGTTTAGGAAGAAACTTAATATCTAGCCTTTTAGACAGAGCTTTTCTAACAAGATGTGAGTACTCCGTCAAGATCCTAACCGTTTCTTTTGTATCTGCTCCACCTAAGGGAATAACATATACCCTAGCTGTTTTTAGATCTGGTGTCATTCTCACTTCAGTTACTGTAATTAATTTAGAGTTTATAGAAGGTATTTTAGCTTCATTTCTGATTAACAGCTCACCTAAATTTTGTTTTACTAATTCTCCAACCCTGAGTTGCCTCTGACTGAATGGCTTTTGTGAAATTTGATTTCCCATTAAATTGACCTTTGTACTTCCTCGGCTAGAAATGACTCGATAACATCCTTTTCTTTAAAATCTATAAAGTCTTTTATACTTATTCCACATTCTAAACCTGTTCCTACTTCTTTTACTTGATTTTTCTCTCTAAAGACTGTCACTATTTCTCCAGTATAAACTACAACACCGTCTCTTATAATCCTTGCTTTAGATTTACTTTTTATTTCTCCATTTATAACTTTGGAGCCTGCAATCTTACCGGCGTTTGAAACTGCAAAAACTTTTTGTATTTCTGCACTTCCTAAAACTGTTTCTTTAATATCAGGTTCTAAAAGGCCAGATAAAGATTTTGAAACATGGTCGAGAGCTTCATAAATAATGTTAAAATATTTTATATCTACTTTTTGTTCCTCAGCTAGTTTTTTCGCTTCTCTATTTGGTTTAACATTAAATCCTATCAATATCGCATTTGATGCCTTTGCTAGAGAAACATCTGTTTCATTAATCATTCCTATATCTGAGAGAATTATTTTTGCTTGGACTTCTTCATGTTCAATTTTATTAATTGCCATTTTCAATGCTTCGCTTGAACCTTGAACATCAGATTTTAAAATGATATTAAGTTCTTCCTTATCTTTGGAATCTTCAAATAGTGTTGCTTTATCTTTAACTAAAACTTTAGTTTTATCAGAATTTGTTTGTTTAAAATCTGCCATTTTTTTGGCCTCATTTTCATCTTTTGTAACCAAAAATTCTGCTCCTGCGTACGCTGAGCTATTCATTCCTAAAATCTCAACAGGCATTGATGGAAGTGCTTCATTTATCGTTTTGCCATCATAATTAATCATTGCTCTAATTTTTCCCCATGTATCACCACAAATAAAATAATCACCTCTTTTAAGTTTGCCGTTACTTACCAAAATTGTAGACACAGGTCCTTTACCTTTATCTATTTTCGACTCTATTACTACACCTCTGGCTTGATCTGAAAAAGAAGCTTTTAAATCAAGTATTTCTGATTGTAATAAAATACTTTCTTTCAATTTATCTAAATTAATTTTTTTTAAGGCAGAGACTTCAACAAATAGCGTGTCACCACTTAAATCTTCAGCTATTAATTCATATTGCATCATTTCATTTTTAATTTTACTTATATTTTTTTCAGGTAAATCACATTTGTTTATTGCTACAATAATTGGAACTTTGGCTGCTTTTGCGTGTTTGATCGCCTCAACTGTTTGAGGTTTTATTCCATCATCAGCTGCGACAACTAATATTACTATGTCTGTTATCTTTGAACCTCGAGCACGCATTTCTGTAAACGCTGCATGACCAGGCGTGTCTATAAAAGTAATCAATTTGTTATTGCTTGTCTTTACTTGATAAGCTCCGATATGTTGTGTGATACCTCCATGCTCTCCTGAGACAACATTAGTATCCCTTAAAGCATCTAGCAAAGAAGTTTTGCCGTGATCAACATGGCCCATTATTGTTACTACAGGCGGTCTTATTTTAACTTCTCCCTCCAATTTTTCTTGTTTTATGCCTATCTCTAAATTCGGTTTATCTTCAAAAATAGGTACGTGACCAAATTCCTTAACTATGTATTCAGCTGTATCTTTATCAATTACGTGATTAATTGTAGCTACTACTTTCATATTAAATAAAAACTTAATAATATCATTAGATTTTTCTGCCATTCTGTTAGAAAGCTCTTGAATAGTTATTTGTTCTGGAATCTTTACATCTCGTAAAACTTTTTTAATTTCTTTTTTTTCACCGTCAGGATTCGTCTTCTTTTCCTTTAATCTAGCTCTTTTTACTGAGGCTAGACTTCTTTGTTTAATTTCAATTTCTTCTACATTTAAGGCCCTTGAAACGGTTAATTTAAAATCTCTTTTATCTATAGGTCCTTTAAGTTTAAGTTTATTTTTTCCTGTTGGTTTGTCATCTTTCTTTATAAAAGCTTTTGTAGCTTGTTGTTCAACAAACTTTCTTGCAAAGTTTTTCTTTTTGAGATCTTGGGTTTTAGCTGAATTAAAGTTTTGATTAGTTCTATTAGTATTTTTATTACCTCTAAAAGGTTCTTTTTTTTTTACAGCAAAAGATTTTTTTCCGTCAGTATTTACCGAAGTTGTATCAATTTTCTTTTTTAAGTCAGATGAAATTGTAAGAGTCTTTTTTTTATTATTTTTTTCCATAACATTACTTGTACGCAATCTCTCTAGCTGACATTATAAGCTCATCAGCTTCTTTTCTTGATAAAGAAAATTCTTCTAAATATCCGTCAATTCTAATTTTCTTCCCTTTAATTTCATCAAAACCACCTATTAACTCATCAGATGAAAGATCTGCAAAATCGCTCAATTTTTTGATATTTTTTTGTCCCAGTATGACAAGCATACCTTGTGTCATACCTTTTAAATTTATTAAATTTTCTTCCACACCAAGTTCTTTAAGTTTTTGTGAAACAGCTTCTTTTTCCTTTATTAAAGTTTCTTTAGATCTATTAATCAATTCATTAGCTGTTTCTTCATCTATAGCTTCTATTTTGGCAATGTCCTCTGGTGAAGATTGTGAAATATCTTCTATAGTTGGAAATCCTTCTGATACTAAAAGTTGACCAAGTGTTTCATCTACTTCTAAATTCTTAATTAAAGTTTCGGTACGCTCTTTGAACTCGGCTTGTCTTCTTTCGGAATCTTCTTGGTCAGTTAAAATATCAATTTCATAATTTGTAAGTTTAGAAGCTAACCTAACATTCTGCCCTCTCCTTCCAATTGCTTTACTCAAATTTTCTTCAGTTAAAATAATATCAATTTTTTTGTTGTCTTGATCAATTAGCACTCTTTGAATTTCTGCTGGCGATAATGACTCAGAAATTAATGTTGGAAGATCTTCTGTCCATTTAATAATATCTATTTTTTCACCGTGTAACTCATTTACGATTGTTTGAACTCGACTACCTCTCATTCCAACACAAGCGCCAACTGGATCAATGGAAGAGTCTTGAGAGTAGACGCAAATTTTTGCTCTACTTCCTGGATCTCTAGCAACAGATTTAATCTCTATAGTACCCTCGTATATTTCAGGCACTTCTTGAAAAAATAATTTAGCTAAAAATTGAGGATGTGCTCTAGATAAAAATATTTGGTGGCCTTTTAATTCTTTTTTAACTTCATAACAATATGCTTTTACACGGTCCCCTGTTTTAAGAATTTCTCTTGGAATAAGTTCATCTTTTTTTATAACTCCTTCTGCTTTTCCTAAATCTACGATTACATTTCCGTATTCCAATCTTTTAATGATTCCACTTAATATTTGTTCTTGCTTATCAATAAAATCTTCATACTGCCTGTTTTTTTCAGCCTCTCTAACTCTGCTGCTTATAACTTGTTTTGCACTCTGTGCTGCAATACGGCCGAAGTCTATTTGTGGTAGTTCTTCAAATATCTTTTCGCCAACTTTAAGCTCTTTATTTTTTGGGTAGCTTTTTTGAGCATCATCTAATGTAATTTCTCTAGCAGGATCCTCAACATTTTCAACTATATCTAAAACTTTTTGAATTTTTATGTCACCATTCTCTCTGTCAATAATAACTTCAATATTATTATCATTACCAAATTTAGTAAGCGCAGCTTTTTGAATAGCACTTTCCATTGAACCAATTACCAATTCTTTATCAATAGATTTTTCGTTAGCTACTGCTTCTACTATTCTTAAAAGTTCTAGTTTATCTAAGCCTCTATTTAACATTTTTATTACTCCAAAAAAAAATGGGCTGGTGCCCATTATGTTACTACAATTATTTAAATGAGTTTTAGAAGAAAATTAAGGTTTTTTCAAGATTACAATTTAAATAAATCAGTTTTATCGGTTTTTTCCCAAGTAAATTCACCTTTATTTGTGGCCTTTCTACCAAAGTGGCCGTAAGCTGCGGTTACTTCATATATAGGATTGTTTAATTTCAACATTTCTCGAATTCCTCTTGGAGATAAATTAAAATTATCATCAATAATTTTTTTGATCTTTTCAACTTTTTCGTCGTCTCCACTTGCTAGTTTTATAAAAATTGATAAGGGCTTTGAAACTCCGATTGCATATGCTAATTGAATTAAGCATCTTTCAGAAACTCCTGCGGCGACTATATTTTTTGCTAAGTATCTTGAAACATAAGCGGCTGACCTATCTACCTTAGTTGGGTCTTTTCCAGAAAACGCTCCACCACCATGTGGTGCTGCTCCTCCGTAAGTGTCTACAATAATTTTTCTACCTGTAAGCCCAGTGTCACCGTCTGGACCTCCAATAATGAACTGTCCTGTTGGATTGATATAAATTTCTTTATGATTTAAATCTGTTAAAAAATTTTCTGGAATTGATTTTTTGATATAGGGTAATATTAAATCCCTTACCTTTTCTTGATTTAAATCTTTTGAATGTTGAGTGGAAACCACAACAGAAGTAACTTTAACTGGTTTATCTTTTTCATATAGCATTGTAACTTGACTTTTTGAGTCAGGCTCTATTCCTTTTAAACTTCCAGTTTTTCTATCCTCTGCCATTAATCTTAAAATTTTATGTGAATAGTGTATTGGTGCCGGCATTAATTCTTCTGTTTCATTACATGCGTAGCCGAACATAATTCCTTGATCACCTGCACCTTCATCCTTGTTATCTTTTGAGTCAACCCCCATTGCAATATCAGAGGATTGTTCATGTAAGAATGTATCTATGTTTGCTTTTTTCCAACTGAATCCATCTTGGTCATAACCAATATCTTTTATACATTCTCTTACTTTATTAATAAGCTCATCTTTTTCTATCTTTGGCCCTCTTATTTCACCTGCTAAAACGACTTTATTAGTTGTTGTTAACGTTTCACAGGCTACTCTAGAAACTGGATCTTTTGATAAATATGAATCAACAACCATGTCAGATATTCTGTCACAAACTTTATCTGGATGGCCTTCTGATACAGACTCGCTAGTAAATAAATATTTATTGTTTTGCATTTTTTTTCTTTTTGTAAAATCGAAAGATGAGAAGATATGTAATTAAAAGTACAAAGAAGATCAAATCATTTTTACTGTTTTTTGATTTTATTAACGGTACTTCAAATTCTATACTACCAGCTTCATTTCGATTCAATTGTTTAATAAATACTCCTTTATTATCTATAATAGCGCTAATCCCTTTATTGGCTGACCTTAGAAAAAAAGAACCTTTTTCAATGGCTCTAAAGATCGCTTTAGCTGAATGTTGATCTGGTCCAATGCTGTTCCCAAACCAACCATCTTCAGAAATATTTACTATTAAATTCGTATCTACGTCAGAACTTTGTATAAATTGAGTAAATATGACCTCGTAACAAATTAATGGCAATATATTCAATTCATTTATTTTAACATTATTATTTTTACTTCCTTTTTTAAAAGATCCATGACCCTCTGTAATTTTTTTTAATCCAAACTTATTTAACAAACTTTCAAATGGCAAAAATTCACCAAATGGTACTAACTTTTGTTTATTATATTGATGAATTATTTTCATTTCATTATTTACTAAGAGTAGGCTATTATAAAATAAGTTTGTTTTTTCCTCTAATTTATTTATACCAAAAATAATATAATGATTTTTGCCAAAGTTTTTATAAATCAAATCTTTAAAAATTAAAATTTCCTTATAATTATAACCACTAAAAACCCCTTCTGGCCAAATGAATAGAGTTTTTTTATCAAAATTTGGTTCACTATATCTGATTAGTTTATTTAACCTATTTTTAATTTGATTAATATTTAGGCCATATTCTAATTTAAAATTAGGAGAAATAATTTTTACATTAATTTTTTTATTTATTGAATTTAGAAAATTTTTTTTTTTTTTAATTTCATAACTTCCATAAATATATAAACCTAGAATTAAAACTGAAACAAATATGAAAAAAAAAAACTTTTTCAATCTATTAATGTTAAAAAGAAAAATTGCTGGTAATGTAAAAATTGTAACTGCAATTAAATTAAAGGCAAAAAGACCAATTAAGTTTAAAATTTGAAGTATTTCTGGGGACCAAGAAAGACTATAAGCCCATAAATTCCAAGGGAAACCCGTAAGTAATTTTGCTCTTAAAAAATCTGAAAAAGCCATGGCTCCTGAAAAAATAAAAATTGAAGAAAAATTATAACTTAAAAATGGACCAATGAGTAAGATTGTAAAGCCTGTGAACAAACCAAGAAGCAAAGGTATTAGTATTATTGCAAAAGGTATTAAAATTTTAAAATTTTCATCAAAAGTTAATGAATTAGCAATCCAAGATATGCCGCTTAAGTAAAAACTAAAGCCAAAAAAAATTCCAAATATAAATAAATTTTTTTTATGGGGTTTTTTTCTAAAAGTGCTTTTAGATTTCTTATTAATATAAACTGTAAGAGAAAAAATTATGGGTAAAATTAAAAAATTAATAAGTGTAATATTGAATGGCTGAAAGGAAAGTACCGTTAATAAACCAGTAATAAATGGAGTAAAATATAGTATTAAAAAACGATTATTGAGATATTTTTCTATCATTATTTTACGTATTTAAAATAATCTTTCTCAATTTTGCTCATTTTATTAAAATCTTTTTCTTTTTTATGATCGTGTCCAAATAAATGAACTAGCCCATGTATCCATAATTTATCAAATTCTAATTTGAAAAGCTTTAAATTATCTTTAGCTTTAAGTTTATTTAAATTAATAATTATATCTCCTACATAAATTTCTTTTTCTCTTTTTAGATTTTTTTTTAAATTTTTTTCATTATGAAATGGAAAGGACAAAACGTCAGTAGTTTTATTTTTTTTCCTAAACTTTTTATTTAAATTCTTTATTTCCTTATTATTAGATAATAGCAGAGTACAAAAAATAATATTTTTTTTGAAATTTTTATTCTTTATATTTAATTTTTTGATTTTTTTACTTATATAGATATTTGGACTTTTAATGTATCGAAACCAACTTACATTGTTAGTAACAACATTAATTTTTATCATCAGTGCTTTTATTTTGGTAAGCTCTAATAATTTTAGATACTAAAGGATGCCTAACAACATCGTTATGATCGAATTCAATTATTTTAATTTCCTTCAAAACTTTCAAGATGTTTTTGGATTTAATTAACCCTGAATGAGTTTTGTTTGTCAAATCTACTTGTGATGGATCTCCGTTAACAACTAACTTAGAGTTTTCACCTATTCTGGTTAAAAACATTTTAATTTGTGTTTCTGTCGCATTTTGAGCTTCATCTAAAATAGCAAAGCAATTTTTTAATGTTCTACCTCGCATAAAGGCTAATGGTGCAATTTCAATTTCTCCTGTCTCTATTTTTTTATCTATTTTATCGGCTCCAAAAAGTTCATATAAAGCATCATATAAAGGTCTTAAATATGGATCTACTTTTTCCTTCATGTCGCCTGGTAAAAAACCTAATTTTTCACCAGCTTCTACCGCGGGCCGAGACAAAATTACTCTCTCAATTTTTTTTTCCATTAATAAAGTCACCGCAACTGACACAGCTAAAAAACTTTTTCCAGTTCCAGCTGGGCCTAAGGCCATAATGATATCACTTTCTTTAAGAGCTTTAATATATTCAGATTGTTTTTCTGACCTGGCGATAACTGATTTTCTTGGTGTTTTTATTAACTGTTTAAATGACTTAACATTGGACTCTTTGTGCTCTACATTTTTTTTCACAGAAAGTATTATATCTTCTTTTTCAATAATATTCGTTAACAAATATTTTTTAATTAAAAAATTTATTGCTTCGCAAAAAATAGAGATATTTTCAGGTTTACCTTTGCATGTAATTGAATTTCCTCTAAAAAATACATTAGTGTTAGTTAGTTTAGATAAATTTTTTAGGTTTTGATCAAATTGTCCGGCTATAGATATTAAAATTTCATTATTTGTTACCTGGATATTTGTGGTCTCTTTATCTATCTTTTTGATAATTAAGTCTTGCTCAAGTTTGCTAATTTTAGACATATATTTAAGCCGCAAAATACTTATGGATTAAATTTGAACTAATTTCACCAAATAGTGTATTTTGATTTACTTTAGTAATTTTAATTTGTTTTATTTTGCCGGTTAAACTTTCATCGCTCTCAACAATTACAGAATTAAAATATTCATCCCGACCAAAATATTTATTTTTATTCTTAGTTCTGTTTTCAAATAAAACTAGCATAGTTTTGTTTAAGAGCGTTTCTCTATATTTGGTTTTTATTTTTTTAGATATATTTTGTAAAATAGTTAGTCTTTCTTTTGCAATAATCTCATTAATTTTCTTTAAATTAAAAGCAGGAGTTCCTGGCCTAGCGCTATAGACAAATGAATATGAGTTAATAAATTCCACTTTTTTTATCAGATCGATAGTTTTTTCAAAATCATCCTGAGTTTCTTCAGGATAACCTATGATAAAATCACTTGAGAATTTTATATTAGGTTTTATTTTTTGTAATTTTTTAATAATTTCTAAATATTCTTCAATCGTATGTTTTCTGTTCATATTTGCCAGGATCTTATTAGATCCGCTTTGTATCGGGAGATGAATTAATGGCATTAACTTCTCGCAAGTTTTATATACTTGAATTAAATCTTCAGTAAAATCTATGGGATGGGATGTTGTGTATCTAATCCTTTTTAATTCATTAATCTGTGAAATTTCGATAATTAAGTCTGAAAGTTTTTTTCCTTTATAATTATATGCATTAACGTTTTGACCGAGAAGTATAATTTCCCTAGATCCATTATTTACTAATTGTTTTGCTTCTGTGACTAGCTCTTTGATAGATCTTGAAAATTCAGCGCCTCTTGTATAAGGAACAACACAAAATTTACAAAATTTATCACAACCTTCTTGAATAGTTAAAAAAGATGAAATTTTATTATCTGAATTTTTTATACTTTTTAAACTGTCAAATTTTTCAACTACATCGAATTCTGTCAAATTTATTGGCTTAGATTTTTTTTCCAGATTTAAGATCATATCATTTATTTTATGGTAAGACTGAGGACCAATAACAGCATCAATATAATTTTCTTTTTTAAGCAACAAGTCTCCTTCAGCCTGCGCTACACAACCAGCTATTAGAACAATAGGTTTTTGTTTATTTCTAAATTCTTTTTTAACTCGTCCTATATCGTGGTAAACTTTATCCGTAGCTTTTTCTCTAATATGACAGGTGTTTAAAATATAGCAATTAGCCTCGGCTATATTTTTAGTCAATACGTAATTTATTTTTTTTGTTAAATCTAAAATACGATTACTATCGTATTCATTCATTTGACAACCCAAGGTTTTAATGAATATTTTTTTTTTCAAATTATTTTTTTATTTTTGAACCATAAAGTTCTAGCTTATGATCAACTAGCTTATAACCTAATTTTTTAGCAACTGCATCCTGAAGTTTTTCGATATCTTTATCTACGAATTCAATTATTTCTCCACTATTAATATCGATTAAGTGGTCATGATGTTCATCTGGAGATTGCTCATATCTGGCTTTACCGCCTTTAAAATCATGTTTTTCTAAAATACCGGCTTCTTCAAAAAGCTTTACAGTTCTGTAAACCGTTGCAATGCTAATTTTCTTATCAACATCACTTATTCTTTTGTGAAGTTCATCTACATCAGGGTGATCTTTTGAGCTAGCCATAACCTGAGCTATAATTTTTCTTTGATCAGTTAACCTCACCCCTTTGACTTTGCATTTTTCTTCAATAGAGTTCATAAGTTTAACCTAACTTAAATATAAGGGTTTAATCAATTTTTTTTTTATTAATTCTTTTTTTATTAAAAATTCAATATTTTTAAGGCTAAATTGACCCAAGTCAGAGTTTTTAAAACCATATAAACTAATTTTTTTAGATATTTTAATTCCTTTTGCAACAGCTAAAGAAACTCTTGTCGAAGAAAAGCTTCCGGGACCATTGTTCACAAGAATTGAAAAAGTATTATCAAAATTTACTTTGTGTTTTTTTATTAGATTTAATATGCTTGTTACCAATTGATCATTATTTTTAATATTTTGATCAAAATAATGTATAAAAAAATTATTATTAACTTTTAACCCGATTTTATCGTTTTTGCCTATGCAACTTATAATCAAAAAATTTTTAATCATTAATTTCTTTATAACTTCATTGTGCTTTCAAAACAATTTGTATTCAAATACAGTAGGCAGCAATATTGAAGATTTTGGATTAATTTCTTTAATGTATCATAGATTTGAGGAAAACAAATACCCCTCTACAAATATTAAGATTTCAGACTTTAAAAAGCATTTAGAAATTATTCAAAAAAATAATATAAAATTTATAAATCCCAAAAATTTTGAAGAGGAGATAAAAGTTAATAAAAAACAACGGAAGATTTTATTAACAATCGATGATGGTTTTTTATCATTTTATGAAAATGCATGGCCCATATTAAAAGAAAAAAAAATACCTTTCATTTTATTTGTAAGTACAAGAGAAGTTGGATCTTTTAACTACATGAATTGGGATCAGATAAAGAAAATTAGCGAAGAAGATTTTGTTGAAATAGGTAACCATAGTCATTCGCACGAATACTTGGTTGATGAAAGCAATGAAATCATTATAGCAGATATTTTAAAATCTATTAATATTTTTAAAAAAAAATTAGGAAAAAATTCTGATTTCTTTTCTTATCCTTTTGGCGAATATAGTGTGAATTTTAAAAATATAATAAAATCTTTTGGTTTTAAATATGCATTTGGACAGCATTCTGGTGTAATAGATAATACAAAAAATTTTTATGAATTACCTAGATTTCCTATAAATGAAAAATATGGAGAATTAAAAAGATTTACTTCTTTAACTAGAACTCTGCCATTTAAATATAAAAGGATATTTCCAGAAGAAAAATATCTACTCTTAAGTAAAAATCCACCAGAAGTTAAAATTGAATTTTATGAAAATATAAATAATCTCAAGTCAATAAATTGTTACTCTAATGAAGCTAATAAGTGGAGAAAATCGGAAATTGCCTTTGACTCTAATAATATTCTTAATGTTATTATTAATGAAAAATTTGTTGGAGAAAGAGGGCGTATAAATTGTTCATTAAGAGACTCAAGTGGTTTTTGGCGCTGGCTAGGAATTCAATTTGTAATAAGTGAAAAAACTAAGAACTAAGTTCGATTTGTTTTACAGAATTTACTAATCTAACAGGCTCAAAATCTGTCAATCTATTCTGCCTTATAATTTGATTTAAGATTTTTATATATTCTGATCCCGTTTGAGCATAATTTCCTAAAGTGTCTGTTAGCTCAAGACCTGAAATATCTTTGTTTTTTTCTCTCATCGCAGATCGTTTTGCTCTAAATTTTATATAACTTTTATGCGTATTTAGATTATTTTGATAAGCTTTAACAGAAGCTCTTAAAATTGGAAATTTTAAAATTTTATGATTTTTATTATTTTCTCTATCAAGTGGTGCTATCCCTTGACCACTCCAAGTCCACTGGCCAAATATTGCATTACCTTCTAAAGCAAATCTAGAAGTTCCCCAACCGCTTTCCTTTGCCGCTTGAGCTAGTGCAATAGAAGTTGGTATGATGTCTGTTCGTAAAAGCAACTCCTCCATATTTCCTTTTTTTACTTTATATTCTAAAAGTTTTTGTCTTAACCATTGCTTTTCTAAATCAGTTGTGCTTTTCTTTTTAGAGATCCTTTTCAATTTTTTTCGATCAGCTAAGATTCTCTCATTTTCAGCAACTATTAATGGTAAAACAATTTTTATAAAAGTTTCTTTTTTTAACCTTGTACTCTGTAGTTCGTCTAGATCTTTAGGAAATTGAGTAAAATATATAGGTTTAACAAGTTTTTTGTTTCTAACTTGACTTAAATCGTAGTCTACATCCTTAAAAAGATTTAAAACAGTTTGAGTTTTTAAATTTAGATCCGGAAGGATTACTTCTGCAACACTATTTTTTTTCACTTTAAGTTTTGGTTGTTTTTTTTCTTTTTTAGCTTGAAGCTTTGGTTTCTTGTCTTCTTTTTTAGCTTGAAGCTTTGGTTTCTTGTCTTCTTTTTTAACTTGAAGTTTTGGTTGTTTTTTTTCTTTTTTAGCTTGAAGCTTTGGTTTCTTGTCTTCTTTTACAGATGGTTTCTCTATCTCAACTTTTGTAAACAAGTTAGTATTTTCAAAGTTATTCAATCCAGCTATTATAACTGTTGTCACTCCTGCTATAACAAAAAAGCCAATGATTGCTGCTCTTGCATTTTTTGGATTTATTTGCTGGTTCTGCTGATATATTCCACTAAATAATTCGGTTAATGCATCAGCAAAAAATTTATAAAATGTATGACCTAATTTAGGAATAATATTTAAAAAATTTAATCCTACTTTACCTAAATTATTCCATAAGTTTTTTATGTTGCCCCTAATTTTTCTTTGAGTGTCGTATTTAAAATTTTCAGTTTTTCTTAAAAGTTTATTTTTGGCTTTGATTTGATTATTTTTAAAATCAACAATATCATTTTTTATTTTTGCTATAGGTTTAATTAAATTTTCCTTAACAAAACTAGTTTTATAATCTTTTGGAATAACAATATTATTCTTTTTAAGAATAAGTTCTAACTGACCCGTTGTTAAATTTTTTTTATTTTTAACGTATTCTTGAATTTCTTTAACATTATAAATATAAGCTAACTCTAGTAATTTATCTCTATAACTTAATTTTTTTTTCATAATTATACTGCCTCTACCGAGTTAACTTCCTTAACATAATGTTTAAGAAGGTTCTGGACTCCCTGCTTTAATGTCATTAAAGAACTTGGGCATCCTGAACAACTTCCTTGTAACTCAACTTTAACCACTCCGTTCTCAAATGATTTAAATTTAATATCTCCACCATCTCTTGCCACAGCTGGCCTTACTTTGGTATCTAAAACTTCAATTATTTTGTTAACTATTTCATCGTCAATATTAGTTTTATTGGGTTGTATTTGATTATCCTTTAGAATCGGTTCATTATTTTTCTCAAAATAGTCATTTAAATGAGAAATAACCATTGGTTTAAGCACGTCCCAAGTAACATCCTTTGTTTTTTTTACTGATAAAAAATTTTCTGAAAGTAAAATCAGCTCAACTCCGTTAAATCCTAGAAGTTCTTTGATAAATGAATTTGATATTTCATTTATTTTACTTTTTTGAAATTCTTCCGTTCCTATAGCTGAAATAGTTTTTTCAGATATAAATTTTAAAGATTCTGGATTAGGCGTTGGTTCAGTTTGTATCATATTGAATTTATATTATATCAAACCTACTATATCACGTATATTTTTAAGATTCTCTTCAGCAATTGTGTTAGCTTTTTCACTACCTTTTTTCAAAATTCCTTTTAAATATACCTTATCGTTCAGCAACTTTTGAATTTCCTTACCGACTGGGGTTATTTCGCTAATTAAAATGTCTGCTAACTTTGTTTTTAAAAAAGAATACTCTTTACCAGCCATTTCATTGAGAACTTTTTCCATTCTATTTTTTGATAGCTCCGAATATATAGTCAATAAATTTAATGCTTCTGGTTTTTGTTCCAATGCTTTTAGGTTATCTGGAATTGTTTCAGAATCAGATTTTGCCTTTTTAACTTTTTTATTTATTGTATCTGCGCCGTCCTTTAAATTAATTCTAGAATAATCAGATTCTTCAGACTTACTCATTTTCTTTGTACCATCTCTTAAGCTCATTACTCTTGAAATATTTTTAGGTATTAAAGGCTCTGGAAGAGGAAAAAAATTTTCACATTTAAAATCATTATTAAATTTTTGAGCAACATCTCTAGATAATTCTAAATGTTGTTTTTGATCAGCTCCAACTGGAACATGTGTGGCTTTATAAAGAAGAATATCCGCTGCCATTAAATTTGGATAAATATATAAACCTACGCTAGCTTTTTCTTTGTCTGATCCAGCTTTATCTTTAAATTGTGTCATTCTATTTAACCATCCTATTCTAGATACACAGTTTAGAATCCAGGCTAATTCTGAGTGCCCTGAAACAGCAGACTGATTAAATATTATGCTTTTTTTTGGATCAAGGCCCGCTGCTAAAAAACTAGCTGTTGTTTCAAGAACATTATTTGACAGTTCGCTAGGTTTTTGAAAAGTGGTAATAGCATGTAAATCAACTACGCAGTATATGCAATCCATCTCTTTTTGTAATAATGCAAAATTTTTAAGTGCACCAAGGTAATTACCTAAATGTAGATTGCCTGTTGGTTGGACACCGGAAAATACTAATTTTTTATCTCTCATTTAATATGTTTTATAATTTTTTATTTTTAATATTCCTAATAAATAACAAGATAACAAATATATAACTCCAGCGAAACCTACAATTGATATTAAGTAAATTGCTTTGAATTTATACGTGTAATCCAAATAACTTGCGTAATTATTTAATGCAAAAATCAGAATGAAGGACATTATTATTGTTGACGATAATATTTTGATCAAATTAGGTATTAATTCAATTTTCAATAGTAAAGATTTTTTTTTATTCAATAGGTAGATATAAATAAATACACCCACCCAAGTAGCTAAAGAAGTGGCAATAGGGATAATTATAAATCCTAAGGTTGAAAATAAACTTACGCTTATAGAAATATTTATTACAACTATCACTATTGAAATATAAAAAGGAGTTTTTGTGTTATCTCGAGCAAAGAAAAAGTTGGATAATATTTTGACCAGTGCAAAAGCTGGCACTCCATATCCAAAGTATTTTAAGGCATCAGCTGTTAATTTAACATCTTCTTTAGAAAAAGTTCCATATCCAAACAAAGCATTAACTATTTCTTCTGAGGCTAAAATTAAACCAACGCTTGCTGGTATTGACAGTAGTAAAGAAAGTTCGAAAGATTTGCTTTGAATATTCCTTAGTTTCTTTATGCTCTTGCTTTTAAATGCTTCAGAAAGCACAGGCAGAGAAACTGTGCCCACTGCGATACCGGCTATTGCTAGGTTGATTTGATAAATCCGATCCGCATAATAAAGATATGATACAGCACCTGCCTCGAAAGAAGCAATGATTGTTCCAATTAAAATATTTATTTGTATAATTCCTGAAGAAAAGATACTTGGCAATAATTTTTTAAAAAAAAATTTAACTTTTCTGTTAACTTTTAATTTAAATACCAAGCTTGGTTTATAAAATTTCAAAGTTACATAAAAAAGAAATATTAGTTGAAGTATTCCAGCTAATGTAACACCATATGATAACTGTTTAGCAAAATTAAAGTCTAGATAATATGAAATAACTAAGCTAGTAATCAAAACAACGTTTAAAATAATTGGAGCAGCGGCAGCGGCAGCGAACTTGTTATTAGAATTTAAAATACCTGAAAAAAAAGATGATAAACTTACAAATAATAAAAATGGGAATGTTATTCTTGTAAGTTCTACTGCTAGATTAAATTTAATATCATCTTCAATGAATCCTGGTGCAATAATATAAACTAAATATGGTGTAAAAATCTCTACTACTGTAACTACAAATATTAAAATTAATAAAAGTAAACTTAAAACATTATCAGCAAATTTTTTTCCTTTTTTTTTGTTCTTTATTCTTTCTTCTGTAAAGCTTGGTATAAATGCTGCATTAAAAGTTCCTTCTGCAAATAATCTTCTAAACGTATTAGGTAATCTAAAAGCTACAAAAAAAGCATCTGCAAAAATTGACGCTCCTAGAACAAAAGCTATTAGAATATCTCTGAGATAGCCTAAAATTCTGCTGATTAAAGTGAAAAAACTAAATATAGAAGTTGAAGAAAGAAGATTCATATTTATCCTTAATTAAGCCATAATTTTTAGTGAATTATCATTTTTTATATTACATACTCATTTAATAAAATGCCAAAAAAAACAGAGATTGATCATTATTCAGATAAAGAAGCTCTCGAATTTCATATAAAAGGGAAGTCAGGCAAAATTGAGATAAACTCTTCAAAACCTCTGACTACAAAAAGAGATCTTTCGCTTGCTTACTCACCAGGTGTTGCTGCCCCTGTAAAAGAAATAGCAAAAAATCCAGAGCTCGCTTATGACTACACTAGTAAAGGAAATTTAGTTGCTGTGATCAGTAATGGTTCTGCAATTTTAGGTTTAGGAAATCTTGGCTCGTTAGCCTCTAAACCAGTAATGGAAGGGAAGTCTGTTCTATTTAAAAGATTTGCTGATATAGACTCTATTGATATTGAAATTGATAATAATAATGCTGAGTCTATCATTGAAACAATAAAAAATATTAGCGGCACATTTGGTGGAATAAATCTTGAGGACATCGCAGCACCTGATTGTTTTATTATCGAACATAAGCTAAAAGAAACTCTAGATATTCCAGTATTTCATGATGACCAACACGGTACTGCAATTATTACTACGGCTGCACTTATCAATGCTTTAGACATTTCAAAAAAGAAAATTTCAGAAGTAAAAATTGTTGTAAACGGAGCTGGAGCCTCTGCACAAGCTTGTGCAAATTTATTTAAAAGCTCAGGTGTTAAAAATGAAAATATAATAATGTGTGACAGTAAAGGAGTTATCTTCAAAGGTAGAGAAAATATTGATCAGTTTAAGTCAGCTCATGCTGTAGATACAAAGTTTAGATCTTTAAAAGAAGCAATGAAAGGAACGGATGTATTTTTAGGATTATCTGCTAAAGATGTAGTAAGTAAAGATATGGTAAAATCAATGGCAAAAAATCCAATTATTTTTGCTTGCGCGAACCCAGATCCAGAAATCAAACCTGAATTAATTAGAGAAGTTAGAGATGACGCGATAATAGCTACGGGACGATCTGATTATCCTAACCAAGTAAATAACTTGATTGGTTTTCCATACATATTTAGAGGTGCACTAGATGTTAGAGCAAAAGCAATTAACGAGGAGATGAAAGTCGCTGCATCAAAAGCTATAGCTCTTTTAGCAAGAGAAAACGTTCCTGATGAAGTTGTTGCAGCTTACGGTGGCGATAGACCTAGATATGGAAAAAATTATATTATTCCTTCAACTTTTGACCCTAGATTGATAAGTGTAATACCTGCTGCGGTAGCTAAAGCTGCTATGGAAAGTGGAGTAGCTCGTAAAAAAATTGAGGATTTTGATTTATATAAAGATCAGCTATCAAATCGACTAGATCCATCAATGTCCTTAATGCAAGGAATAAATGCAAAAATTAGAAAAAATCCTAAAAGAGTAATATTTGCAGAAGGAGAGGATGAAAATATGCTTAAAGCTGCTATTGAATTTGGAAGAAATAAATTAGGCAAACCAATACTAATTGGAGCTGAAAAAAGAATTAAAGAACAATTAAAAAAAATAGGAATAGATGAAAATTATAAAATTGAGATCATTAACTCTACAGATAAAGAAAAGAGATCAAAGTATGTTAAACATTTGTACAAAAGGCTACAAAGAGAAGGGCAACTAGAAAGAGATGTTGATCGTTTAGTTCGTAATGATCGTATCGCTTGGGGATCTTCAATGATAGCATGTAAAGATGCTGATGCAATGGTAACTGGAAATATTAGACACTACGCAGCTTCAATAGAAAAACTTAAAAAAGTGGTAGAAGCTAGGCCTGGCGAAGAAATATTTGGCATGACAATGATTGTTTCAAAAGGAAAAACTATTCTTGTAGCAGATACTAATGTTCAAGATTTTCCATCTTCTAAAAGATTAGTTAATGTTTCTAAATCATGCGTTAGGGTAGCTCGATTATTTGGTTTTGATCCTAAAGTTGCTTTTTTATCTCATTCAACTTTTGGTAAACCTATTTCTAAAAACACAAAGCACGTCAGAGACGCAATTGAAATGCTAAAAAAAGAAAAGGTTGATTTTGATTTTGATGGAGAAATGCAACCAGATGTAGCCTTAAATCCTATTTACCAGGAAATTTATCCATTTTCAAAAATTGTTGGTAATGCAAACATTTTAATAATGCCAGCATTACATAGTGCGGCTATCTCGACAAAGCTTATGAAAGTATTTGGTGGAGGAAAATTAATTGGACCCTTGCTGATTGGTTTGGGTTTACCAATAGAAGTTGCTCCTTTAAGAGCTAGCACATCAGAAATTTTAAACCTAGCTTCAATCGCAGCTTATTCTTCTGATATAATTGATTATTCTAGCTAAAGTTTATTTCGACTTAAATCAGTGACCAAATAGATTGAAGGAAATACTTCTTCGACATCATAGATTTTATTTGCCTCGTTAATTACTTCTTTTTTTTCATTTTCGTCCATCGCTATACCAAAAATGTAAATATTTTTGTTGATCGTCTCTAATGTATAATTTCTTGCTTTTGTTTTTTTATTAAAAATTAAAGCAGATCTTAATTGACTTGTAATTAAAACATCCTTTGCTGTGCTTTTAAAACTACTTTGGCCTTTAATAGTAATCGCATTTTTTACAGATCTAGCTCCTTTAGTCTCCCAAGCCATCTTAGTTATTTTTATTTTTTCTTCAGGTTCATTAACTTTACCTGATAAAAATATTCTGCCATCTAAGACTTCGGACTGAATAGACAGAAAATATTTTTTATCTGATAGAGCCAATCTAGCGGAGAGGTTTTTTTGCATTATTGTATCATCAATTTGCATGCCAAGCGTTCGTGGATCAAACGTAATGTCAACTCCTGTTCCAAATCGACCGACTGTAGTACAGGAAGTAAAAAAAAGGATTATTAAAATACTAATTATTTTTTTCATTTTTTATTTTTAAACATAGCTTATAAATTTCTTTTTTATTAACTTTTTCTGATAGTAGTATTAGATCAACAGTATCTTTAAGACTATATTTTTTTAAATATTTTTTTGCCTTATTAACAATTTTTTCTTTATCTAGAACCACAATTTTATTATCTTTTTCTGAGATTATTACAGTCAATTCACCTTTAATTGGATTTTTAAATATTTTTATTTCATCAATATTTTCTCTAAAAAAAGCTTCGTGTATTTTTGTTAATTCTTTTGCAATAAGTATTTTTCTACCTGAAAAATATTTTTTAAAGTACTTTAAATAAAAATTAACTTTTACAGCTGGAATAAAGAAAATTTGTGAAAATAGGTTTTGACAAAGAGAAGATAGTACTTTTTCAAGTTCATTTTCTGTTTTAGGTAAAAAACCATAAAACAAGAATTGATCTCTAAATCCAGAAATACTCATGGCTGTAGTTATTGAAGATGCTCCTGGAATTGGTATAACTCTAATTTTATATTTAATGCATTGATTTATTAATAAACGCCCAGGGTCAGACAATAAGGGTGTTCCAGCATCAGAAATTAAAGACAAAATTTTGCCCTGATTAATATATTTAATGATATTTGTGATTTCTTTTTTTTCATTAAATTTATGATAGGAAATTAATCTCTTTTTTATTTTAAAATGATTTAATAATTTAAGTGAACGTCTTGTGTCTTCACATAAAATAATATCTGAATTTTTTAATACTTCTATGGCCCTAAAAGTAATATCATTGAGATTTCCAATAGGTGTGGAAACAATATATAAGCTATTAGAGAATAGTTTCATTTTATGAAAAATAATTTCATCTTAACATTAATTTATATAATATTTTTTTTTAATTCTAATCTTTTAAGCGAAGAAAATAATAAAATTTTAAAAGTTGGTCTTCTTGCTCCTTTAAGTGGCGCTTATAGTGAACTAGGTAACTCCCTTATATATTCTCTACAGATAGCTCTTGAGGAAATAGATGACAATAATGTTTTGATTGTGCCGAGAGACTCTGGATTTAATAATAAGGATAAACTTAATGCTGCTATTCGAGATATTAAAGAACAAGGGATTAAAATTATAATTGGGCCAATCACTCACAAAGAATTTGATGATGCAAATAAATATAATGATTTAATTTTTATATCACCCTCTAACATAAATCCAGAATTTACTGACAATATTATAAGCGTCGGTGTGAGCCTAGAGTCACAATTAGCAGCTCTAAAAAATTTTATAAAAAAACAAAAAAAAAAAAGAACTGTTATAATGTATCCAAAAAATCAATACCTAGAATTAGTTGAAAAAAAGATAAAAGAACTCAATTTGAGTAACATGAAAACATTTACTTATAGCCCAAATCCTGAAGTTCTCACAGGTGAGATTGAAATTTTAACAAACTATACTAAAAGAAAAAGAAGTTTAGAATTAAGAAAAAAAATGTTTGAAGATAAAGAAGATGTTCAATCAATTAAAGAACTGGAAAGATTAGAGCAATTATATACTTTAGGTGAGGTTAATTTTGACTCTGTAATAATTATTGATTTTGGTAATAATCTTAAAAGTGTTTTAACTTCTTTGGTTTATACTGACGTTGATCAAGATAAAGTTTTATTCACTACGGTTAATCAATGGTTTGACGAAAGCATATTTTATGAAAATACTATAAAAAATTTATATTATCCTTCCATTAATTATAAAGAATTTAAAAAATATAACGAAAATTATTTTAAAAAATTTAAAACATATCCTAGTGAAATTACTATTTTAACTTACGACGCTTTGGGATTAATTTACTACGCCTGGAAGAAAAATGGAAAAATAGATTCGATAAATGATTTTTCTTTTAAGAGTAAAATTCAAGGTAAAATAGGAACTTTTAGCTTTAAAGATAAAAAAGTATTACAAGATTTAAATATTTATAAAATTGAAAAAAATAAATTTATAAAGTTTTAATAATTTTTTTTAATTTGTTAAATGCCACAAACCTATGATCTATTTTAATTTTTTTAAATTTATGCATTTGTCCAAAAGTTAGTTTTTCATTATTTGGAATAAAGATTGGATCATATCCAAAACCTTTTTTTCCTAAGATTTTTTTTGAAATTTTTCCATTTATTTTTCCCTCAACAGAAATTATTTTACCTTTACTGCTTTTATAAGAAAGATTACAAACAAATGTGGCCGATCTACTTTTTTTCTTCTCTAATTTTTTTAAAATTAATTTCATTGCTTTGAAGAAGCCACCTTTTTTTTTTGCTAATCTTGCAGAGTGGATTCCAGGTTTATTTCCTAGTGCTTTGACGCATAATCCCGAGTCGTCTGATATAACGGGATAATTTACAAATTTAGAAAAAAACTTTACCTTAAGTTTCGAGTTTGAGGCAAATGTCTTTCCGGTCTCTCTAGGACTTTTAATTTTTAACTTTAAAGGAGATAACTTTTTACATTTTTTAGAAAGTAAATAAGCAATTTCCCTAAATTTTCCTTGATTGTGTGTGCCAATTAAAATTTTTTTCATTTCAGCCTAGTAATTTACTTATTACTTACTATATAGCACTCAAATGGCTGAAGATAATAAAAAAAAACAAGACATGAGGCAGAAAAATAATGAGGTTAAAGAAGAGGAAAAATTCGATGCTTCTGCGGAGGACTTAAAAAATAAGACAGAAGAAAAGACCATAGAAGAAAAACTTAAAGATACCGAAGAAAAATTACTTAGATCACTTGCGGAAATAGAAAATCAAAGAAGAAGATTTGAAAAAGAGATAAAAGATGCTTTTGAGTTTGGATCCTTTAATTTTTCAAAAGAAAGCTTAGCAATTCTTGATAATCTCCAAAGGGCAAAAATAGCCATCAAAAATGATGAGAGTTTAAAAGAAAATAAAGATTTAGATAAGTTTTTAGAAAATATAACAATAATTGAAAAAGATTTAGTCTCAATATTTAAAAAAAATAAAATAAAAAAAATTGACACGAAGGATCAAAAATTTAATCCTAATTTTCATCAAGCGATATCAGAAATTGAAGATGATAAAACTGAAGCGGGAACCATTCTGCAAGAAATTCAAGCAGGTTATATGTTAGGTGAGAGGCTTTTAAGACCCGCATTAGTTAGCGTTGCCAAGAAAAATGAGAAAAACAAGGAAAAAAAGAGTGAAAATAACCTTGTAGATGAAAAAAAAACACCCATATAAAACAAACAAAGGATTTAATTAAATGAGTAAAGTAATTGGAATAGATTTAGGAACAACAAATTCATGTGTAGCCATTATGGATGGCTCACAAGCAAAAGTTTTAGAGAACGCCGAAGGTGCAAGAACAACACCTTCTGTTGTAGCTTTTTTAGAAAATGAGGAAAAATTAGTAGGGCAGCCAGCTAAAAGGCAAGCCGTGACTAACGCTCAAGATACTATTTTTGCTTCTAAAAGATTAATTGGTAGATCGTTTGAGGATGAAACGGTTAAAAAAGATATTGGGAAAGTTCCGTTCAAAATTATTAAATCTGATAATGGTGAAGCATGGGTAGAAGGAAAAGGTAAGAAATATTCTCCATCCCAAATTTCAGCTTTTGTTTTGCAAAAAATGAAAGAAACAGCTGAAAAATATTTAGGCCAAGCAGTTACAAAAGCAGTTATAACGGTTCCAGCGTATTTTAATGATGCTCAAAGACAAGCAACTAAAGATGCTGGAAAAATAGCAGGATTGGAAGTTTTAAGAATTATTAATGAACCAACTGCTGCTGCTCTTGCTTACGGTCTTGATAAAAAGAATGGTCAAAAAATTGCCGTTTATGATTTAGGTGGTGGAACTTTTGATGTTTCAATTCTTGAAATTGGTGATGGTGTTTTTGAAGTAAAATCTACTAATGGTGATACTTTTTTAGGCGGTGAAGATTTCGATGACACGATTGTAAATTACTTAATAGAAGAATTTAAAAAAGATAATGGCATAGATTTAAGAAATGATAAATTAGCACTTCAAAGACTAAAAGAAGCTGCTGAAAAAGCTAAAATAGAATTATCATCTGCCGCTCAAACTGAAATCAACCTTCCATTTATTACTGCGGACAAGACTGGCCCTAAACACGTTAACCTAAAATTTACTAGAGCTAAACTAGAAGCCTTAGTTGCTGATCTTGTTGAAAGAACTTTAGAACCTTGTAAAATAGCTTTAAAAGATTCTGGTTTCTCTGCGGCTGAAATTCATGAGGTTGTTTTAGTAGGTGGTATGACTAGAATGCCCAAGATTATAGAAACTGTAAAAAATTTCTTTGGAAAAGAACCAAATAAAAGTGTTAATCCCGATGAAGTAGTTGCTATGGGCGCTGCTATACAAGGAGGAGTGCTTCAAGGCGATGTCAAAGATGTACTATTATTGGATGTAACACCATTATCACTTGGAATTGAAACTTTAGGTGGCGTATCAACAAAATTAATTGAAAAAAATACAACTATACCAACTAAGAAAAGTCAGGTTTTTTCAACTGCTGAAGATAATCAGCCTGCAGTATCGATCAGAGTTCTTCAAGGTGAAAGAGAGATGGCTTCAGATAATAAAATTTTAGGTAACTTTGAGTTAGTGGGCATACCTCCAGCTTCAAGAGGTACTCCACAAATCGAAGTAACATTTGATATAGATGCTAATGGAATTGTTAATGTATCTGCGAAAGATAAAGGGACCGGAAAAGAGCAAAAAATACAAATTCAAGCTTCCGGTGGACTTTCTGAAGAAGAAATTCAGAAAATGGTTAAAGAAGCAGAAGCTAACAAAGAAGCTGATAAGAAGAAAAGGGAGTCAGTAGACGCAAGAAATCAGGCGGACAGTTTAGTTTTTTCTACAGAAAAAAGTTTAAAAGAACATGGAGATAAAATTTCTGCTGAAGAAAAAAAAGCTATTGAAGATGGTGTAGCAAATCTTAAAAAATCTTTAGAAGGAACTGACATTGAGGATGTTAAAAAGAAAACCCAAAATTTAATCCAAGTTTCTATGAAGTTAGGTGAAGCTGTATATAAGAGCCAACAAAAACCTGAGGCTAATAAAGCTGAAGGAGAGAAAAATAAAAAACCTAATGACAAAGAAAACGTTGTTGATGCAGATTTTGAAGATGTGAAAGAAGAAGATAAAGAAAAAAGCGCCTAAGTAAATAATTAAGGAGACGTCCTGTGGCTAAAAGAGATTGTTATGATGTCTTAGGTGTTACTAAATCAGCATCTAAAGATGAAATAAAAAAAGCATATCGAAAACTCGCTCTAAAATATCATCCAGATAAAACTAAAGGT
>Ga0233444_10001287_pt1 | contig 29092 bp, 33 predicted proteins | sample SI_124_October20_6_FD_182792 | JGI IMG/M metagenome (GOLD analysis project Ga0233444, IMG submission 182792) | Seawater microbial communities from Saanich Inlet, British Columbia, Canada - SI_124_October2016_10_MG | ecosystem: Environmental > Aquatic > Marine > Inlet | place: Canada: British... | reverse complement strand
TGGGGCTGACAGTGAATAATGTAGGCCGCCAACTACGTGCTGCTTTTGATGGTCGCTTAGTCCAGATTTTTCAGGATGGTGATGATGAAGTAGAAGTCCGCGTCATGTTGCCAGATAAAGAGCGTAATACTTTGGCCACACTTGAAAACTTTATGGTCAGGATCCCGCAGGGGGGCAGTGTGCCATTGTCTTCAGTTGTTGAATTTGAGGCGCGACGGGGGTTTGATGTCTTGCGTCATACCGACAGCCAACTCGCAATTCATATCACGGCGAACGTTGATACCAAACTCAATAATGCGAATACGATTATTGCTGATTTAAAAGCAGATTTTTTACCCGAGTTATCACAACGTTATGGCGTGAAAGCGGGCTTTGAGGGCAGGGCGGAAGATCAAGCAGAGACTATCAGTGAAATGAAGCAAGGGCTTGTCCTAGCAATGATTTTAATCTATCTAATACTCGCCTGGGTTTTTTCATCTTATGGCTGGCCATTGGTTGTCATGGCGGCGATTCCATTTGGGTTGATCGGTGCTTTATTTGGCCATGCTGTAATGGGCATTGATCTGACGATTTTATCGTTATTTGGTATTTTTGGTTTGTCAGGCATTGTAGTCAATGACTCGATTATTCTAGTCACGTTCTTTAAGCAGCAACGTGAAAAGGGTATAGAGACCACGGAAGCCATTATTAATGCCGCCACGCATCGTTTACGGGCTGTGTTATTGACTTCATTGACAACGATTGGTGGTTTAACACCCTTGTTATTTGAAACATCACGACAAGCACAATTTTTGATTCCGATGGCGGTATCAATTTCATTCGGTTTGATGTTTGCAACAGTGTTGGTCTTATTAGTTATTCCTGCTTTATTATCCGTCCACGAAAGTATTGCAGAAAAGTTTATGGATCGCAGTATGGTGGCTAAAGAAAGTTAAGCTTATTCTTAATGGCCATTTTGAATTCTAAGCAATAGGTTTTGCCAGAGGCTTAAACGGGCAGCGTCGGAAACACGTTGATTTTGTTTTGGTTTCGTGAGCCATAAACCTGACCCATTGAAACTATAAACTGGAATTAAATCAGTTCTTTGTGTTGCATACTTAATTTCAATTATTAGGTTGTCAAGTACCAGTGGGACAGCACGTTTATTTTCGAAGTAAGTCAGCACCATATGCGCTTGATTAAGTTCGACTGCTTTTACTTAGGTCAACCTCAGTTTATTTTCATCTACGCCTAATTGTTTTAAAGTGAAATATTTAGCAATGGCATAATCTTCACAATCACCGCCACCGATGGACAAGGTTTCTATAGGCGTTGCCCAGTAGTCTTTTTTATCCCACAGCGCCTGGTCGTCAATGAATTGAACATTGGCGTTAAAAAACGCATTGACGCGATTTAATTTCTCTTGCTCAGGTAAGCTGTGATTTTCTCGAATTAACGCTTGCCAATCAATAACACGCTGTCGTGCAAATTTATTGTATTTTTTTTCAATCGTATCGAGTTGCAGATCTGTCATGTCACGTTCAGAATGCGCTGACAAAGACAATACGAAGCCAATGATGAGCATAAGGCAGCTCAACATCTTAGTTTTTTTCTTTATAAACATGGTGTTAGTATCAGTTAGCGACTGATACCATGGATTGATTTAGCCTTAACAATATCCATGTCGGCATCTGATTTGACGTCTTCTGCCAGTACTTTAATATCTAACAGAGTAGCGACTTCACTGATCAGGTCTAGAAATTGGGTTTTATTGGGATCCTCAGCAATATTTGTTGTGAGATCGCGAGCTAGTCTTAGGTAGTTGATATTGAGTGATTTAAGTTGCTCAATATCAATAATGTCTGGCGAGTAGCGTTTTAATAATACGGTTGCTCCCATCGAATTAATAAAATGAGCAAAACTGGAAAAAGCCCCGATATCCTTGGTAGCAGAGTAGGCCGTGACACTAAAGCTGAGTAATTTTAAGTCTATTTTTGTTTTAGCTAATCGTTCTTTCAACCAAAGGTTAAAAGCATGTGAACTGATTGAGTCCATGGTTAAATTAATTGTTACGGGGTTTGTCTTATTGGTCTTTTCCATTAAGGAAATAATTTTATTTACTATCGATTGATCTAACGCTTCAACAAGCTGAAATTCTTGCGCCATTGAAAAGAAAGTCCCTATAGAGAGTACGTCACCATTACTGTCTCTAACGACTGTAAATGCTTCTTCCATCACTTTTTTAGCCGGTACTTGTTTATAGTCATGAGCCTCTGCGGTAAAAGTGATTTCAGGCGTAGGCAAGTTATTGTCAATGGCACTCGTAATCAGTGTTTTCCATTCGATATCGCTCATCGGACTAGCAAGATCCTCTTTGATGTAATAAGCATTATGACCAATGTTTTTGGCATGTTCATAGGCCTCGACCATCCCGGGGTAGAGCTTATTGAAATCACTGCTGCGCTCATATCGAATGACACCGATGTTAATGAGATCTTGTTGTTGATATGATTTTCCTAAAATTGCGATATCAGATTTGAGCTGTTTAATCAGCCGCAACATTTCTTTATGGCTAAAGCCTGGAAATAGTAGGGCGAACTCTGAGCCTTGGAGTCTATAAGCTGTTGTGCTGAATTTCTCTGTCGACCTTAAAATTGCGGAAAATTCACGTAATAGGTTATTGACAGCCTCATTACCTTTGTCCTTACTGAGAAAGCCTAAGTCATCGAATTTAATTAAGGCCGCAAAACCTTCACCTTTAAATCCAGACAAGGCTTGTTTTAAGCTGACTTCAAAGGTGGCTTGGTTAAGCAACTTAGTTAACGGATCTTGTTTCAGGCTTTCACTGACTATTTCGAGGCGTCGGTTTAAACGGCTTATCATCTGGCCAATCTTATTCGACATACTGTTCATCGATAAGGCGACATTTCTCACCTCATAAGTCCAAGGGAGTTGCGTAATTGAAGTGAAGTGACCAGCCGATATTTGCTCAGCTTGTTCGGCAATATCTTTCAAGGGACGCAAGGTGAACCGTAAAACAGTGATTAATAAAATAATGGCTGCCAGAAAAATCAAACCCGATACAATTAGCGTTGATTTTGCTTGTTGATATAACTTTAAGTAGCCATAAGATGGGTTTGTTGTGACATAAAGTTTGCCTGTCATATGCCAGCCAGAACTGATTTCTGACACTGCTGTCGCGACATGCATTGGTACCCAATTAATAAACCACTGAGGTACACCCGGAACTGTTTTAGGATTAGTGAGCTTAACGAGTTCTTGATTGTCAATATTAACTAAACGCATTTCTCGGTAATAACCAGTATCAAAAATTGCTGTCATCATCGTTTCAAGAATTGGATCTTTTTCATTCTTCATGTGTGGACTAAGAGATAAGCCCAACGAAGTCGCCGTATCTTTGACATGAAATTGTGACTCAACTTCTAAATAACTTTTGATATTGTTAATACTTAAGATCAAACTGGCCGAAAATATAATGAAAAATATTAGGCTCAGCAGCAGCAATAATTGTTTAGACAGTGACATGGCGCATTCCTTGGCCTACCGTTTCATTAAACGAAAGATAATAACCTGTTTAGTAATATCAACAGTGATAATAACTCCAGTATTGTATCTTACCTAAGAAGGTATAAAGTTTTAAGCAAATCACGCTATGCTTAATTTATGCTCAAATAATATTATGTTTTTTGAGTTGGTATTGTTAGGATTGATCTTTAGTTTTTGTGTGATAATTTCTCGATGTTAGCTGCCTTACTCCAAATGTCTTTGTTGATTGCCTGTGGCAGTGCTTGGAAACAATATGCCCCCGCGCATATTTCACCATTGGCACACCGGCGGGCATTAACTGATCTGGTTTTTTATATTTTATTGCCTGCATTGGTGCTCGATGTTATCTGGCGAGCACCGCTGAATCAGTCCTCTTTATTTATTTCGTTATTAGCTGCATCTGCGGTAGCCAGTGGCTTAGCTATCGTTTGGTTTCTCTTACGTTATATTGATTGTTCGCCAAAACAAAAAGGGGTTTTACTCCTGGCATCGGCTTTTCCTAATGCGACCTATTTGGGTTTACCTGTTTTGGATCAAGTCATGGGCCCGGCGACACGTGCGACGGTTTTACAATATGACCTGTTTGCATGCACACCTATTTTACTGTCTCTTGGGATGTTAATTGCCCGGCATTATGGCGATAATAAAACAGAACTACATCCTTTAACGGCCTTATCTAAAGTGCCCCCTTTATGGGCTGTTGCTGTTGGCGTTATGCTGAACTTCAGTGGCTTTGCACAACCAAATTTTATCCACACCATCCTTGCTACCTTAGCCGGTGGTGTCGTTCCCTTGATGTTGATTGTTTTAGGAATGAGTATCCGTTGGCAGAGTTTGCATTTACGGCTTCTGCCTTTGCTCATGCCTGTCATTATCACATCTTTGTTTTTAGTGCCTTTGGTCGTGTTAACTTTGAGTTATTTTCTGGGGTTATCGTCTTATTTAATGCAACAGGTCGTTATTGTCGCGGCTATGCCTACAATGGTTTTTGGCGTTGTCATTAGTGAACGTTATCAGCTAGATACTGAGCTTTATGCTTCAGCTGTGACTGTCACCACCTTGTTCAGCCTCATTACCTTACCGCTCTGGTTTTATTGTTTATCGAGTTGATTTAACCAGCGTAGATTTGCACGTTCAATCGCCGCTTTTAAAAGGGCCATAGCCTCTTCTATTTGGTCCGTATGACCGCGTAAACTCAATTCTATATGCGGTACTTCACCAAGGTGAGGTAAGCTTGAAAAACGTAATGTCGGATAATCTTCAACAATTTTTATCATCACAGGCAATAAGTCGGACTCACGACCATGAATGACATAAATTATTTGTTCATCTTTTGGAGACAAGTCCCTTAATTCTGGATATAAATTATCCAGTACCCATTCAATCATTGGCCAAGACATCTCAGGGAAGCCAGGCATAAAATGATGGTCATTAAATGAAAAACCAGGCACCCGATTAATCGTATTGGGAATAATGCGACTTCCCACAGGCAAATATCCCATTAGAATACGGTTTGGATAGGCTCCTTGTCCATACTGGGCTTCTATTTCAGCCACGGCATGGGGATGGGGCAACAAATCAACATTGGCGACTCTAGCCACAGTCTGTCTCGTCCTATCATCCGGTGTTGCACCAATGCCGCCAAAACTAAAAACTAAATCTTTCGTTGCGAGAGTGAAATCTAAAAAACGTTCTAATTGTTCAGCTTCATCACCAACGATAATAGTCCAAGTTAGTTCTAAGCCACGTTGGGCCAAAACAGACTGTAAGTGTTTAAAATGCTGGTCTTGTCGTTTGCCTGAGAGAAGTTCATCGCCAATAATCAATGCGCCAATATTCATGGTTACTCTAACCTTATGTTATGCGGGTGTTACAGTTTCTTCTCGGTTTCGCATGAAATCAGCTGTTTTGGCAAATGATGCCATAAGCTGTTGGGCTAGCAAGTCATCTAATTCTAACGTTGCGAGCGCATGCGCCATACAATATAGCCATTGATCACGCTCTTCCAATCCAATCGAAAAGGGCATATGGCGTTGACGTAAACGGGGGTGGCCATATTTCTCGATGTAGAGATCAGGACCGCCTAGCCAACCGGTTAAAAAGAGAGTTAGTTTTTCTTCACTGCTGGCGATATCAACAGGGTGCATGTCGCGAACATGTTTTGTTTGGGGTGTTTCCGACATAATTTGGTAAAAAGTTTTGACTAGGTGCTTTACGGCGGGTTCACCACCAATACGGAGATAATGGGTCTCTAGTTCTGACATCACGTAACTCAAGATAATAAAATTGCTGTTTATCTTAACCTTGTTCGAGGTAACTATAAAGCGATGTCACTTGCGACAATCTATTGAGACAAGGATAATTGTCTCAGCTTATCAAACACCTTTAATTCTGATATGTCTTAGGTGCTTGATTACTTTTATTAACCTACAAGGTATCAATCCATGAGTGAAAAAATTGTAATGCGTACAGGTGAATGTTTATTAGCCGGTGGTCCTCCATTTACGGCTGCAGAGCCTGAAGTCATGATTGGCGAATTAGACGGTCCTTTTGGTACTGCTTTTGCTAATTTAATCGGTGACCAAGTAAAAGGCCATTCACGTGTTTTAGCTTTGATGAACACTGATGTAATGGTTCGTCCTGCGACACTAATGGTCAGCAAAGTCACTGTTAAAAGTAACGCTTACACGACTATCTTGATGGGAACAGTACAAGGCGCGATCGCAAACGGCGTTTTAGATGCAGTTCGTAATGGCACCATTCCAAAAGAAAGAGCGAATGAGTTAGGTATCATTGTCTCCGTCTGGTTAAATCCTCAAATCACTTCTGTTGAAGATTTAGATCATGAAGCCTTATTTAATATTCATCGTGAAGCAACACGTAAAGCACTTGAAAAAGCAATGAATTTTGAACCGAGTATTGATTACTTATTAGAGAACCAAGATAAATTAGTTCATAAGTATTATGAAAAAGCGTTAGCTAAATAAGTCGGCGAATATTTAGATTAAGAAAGCGGCCTATATAGTTGACTATGTAGGCCGTTTTTTTGTTTGAAAGCTTGCTAAATGGCTGTGAGGCCGTTATTTTTAATATTTTGACTATTGCAATGAAGAGAATCATGCTTAATGGCTGACAACCTGCCTAAAAAAGAACAGGATTTATATTCTATTGATTTGCTGATGCAGCAAACGCGTCAGCTCGCCGCACGCTATCGCCAGACAACAGGAAATACTTTGCCTATTACCGGTGAAATAGCCCGTTTTGATGTTGCAAAAGCGTTAAATATGACACTGAGTGATGACTTAACTTTGGGTTACGATGCGATTGGAAATGCGGAACGTACCGGGTTGAAAATATTGATTAAAGGCCGTGTCATTTTTGAAGACAGCCATTCGAGTCCACGACTAGGTCAACTTAATCCTGATGGGCGTTGGGATCGCGTAGTGATGGTATTATTTGATGATGATTATCAACCCGTAGAAATGTATGAAGCTACAGCAGATGATATTAGTCTTGCGTTAGATGCAAAGGCAGAAAGTAAAAATAAAAAACGGGGTGCGATGTCTGTCGCCCAGTTTAAGATTATTGGTGAGTTAGTTTGGACCAAACAGGACGGCGAAATCTCGGATGTTTGGGTTAATCATGATGATGAGTAATAAAGGATAAGAAAGATGGTGGTCAGTGACTTTATTGGCTGGGGTGTTTTGGCGACGCTCGTCGTTTATATTATTGTTATTTATAACAACTTGGTTTCCCTTAAACACAATATCAGCAAGGCTTGGGCGAATATTGATGTGCTATTAAAGCAGCGGCATGATGAGTTGCCAAAATTAGTAGAAACATGCAAACAATATATGCAGTTTGAACAAGAAACGCTTGAAAAAGTGATGGCAGCAAGAAGTTCAGTAGCTCAGGCACAACAACAAGGCGATATTCCTGCTTTAGGCCAAGCTGAAGGTGCGTTACGCTTGGGGTTAGGCGGGTTATTTGCAGTTGCTGAGGCCTACCCAGATCTTAAAGCTGATGAAACATTCCAGCATTTACAAGCACGGATTACAGGCTTAGAAAATGCCATTGCCGATCGCCGTGAATTTTATAATGAAAGTGTTAACGTGAATTTTATAATGAAAGTGTTAACGTGAATAATGTCAGAATCGAACAGTTTCCTGATTTAATCATCGCTCGCTTTTTTAAATTTAAAGCACATAGTTTGTTGGAATTTGCAGATCACGAATTAACGGATGTGAATATTAAGCAGTTATTCGATAAATAAAGCATGTTCAATGACTTTATTACCGCCTTAACCGGTAATATTTTAAATATACCTATTTGGTTCTTTTGGGTATTAATGACTTTTTTAACGGGCTTTAGCCTTAATGCATTTTATCGCATGGGTCGTTGGTTTCAACATGCCCGCTTAATTGAAAATGTACCGACGGCAAAAATTCGTAGCGCAGCACAAGGTTATGTTGAACTGTCTGGCATTGCTAAGCTAATGGATGGTCCTATTATTGTGTCGCCACTGACCGGAAAAAGCTGTGTTTGGTATAGCTATACGATTGAAGAAAAAGTTGATACCTCATCACGAGATGATCATTTTAGTAGCCATTGGCGGGTCATAAAACAAGGGCAGAGTGATGAATTATTTCTACTGGAAGATGAAACGGGCCGTTGTGTAATCGATCCTGATGATGCCGATGTTGTTATCAGTCATAAAAAGACTTGGCATAAACGTCATGTTAATCCACCGAGACGGTATAGTGAGCAACTTATCCGCGACGGCGATCCTTTATATGCCATTGGTTTTTTTAAGACTGTTACCGATATTGAACAGCAACAAACTCGCCAGCAAGTTGCTCACGTTTTAAAACAATGGAAACAAGACCCGGGACTGTTGTTACATCGTTTTGATCATGACCGTAATCAGCAACTTGACCCTAATGAATGGGAACAAGCCCGTCAGGCAGCTGAAAGCCAGGTTAGGCGTGAACATGGGGCAAAAGCAAAAGAAGAACAACTGAGTGTGATGATGAGTAGTGATGTGTCTGATCAGACTTACATTTTATCTTCTGAACCTGAAGATGTGTTGATTCGACAGTACCGTTGGCGTGCTTTGAAATCACTCTTAGTCTTTTTTATCTTGGGTGCGATGGCTGTTTGGGTTTTTAACGTTCGTTTTGGTTTATAAATAAATGCTAGAAGAAATTAATTTGGCCTTTGGTGATGGTGGTTTATTATCGCAGCATGTTAAAGGGTATGCACCACGCCCCCAACAACAGGAAATGGCATCCACTATTGCAGAGGCTCTGTCTAATAGCACGGTGTTAATTGCTGAGGCAGGGACAGGAACAGGAAAAACATTTGCTTACCTTGTTCCGGCTATTTTATCTGCTCAAAAAGTAATTATTTCAACCGGTACGAAAAACCTTCAAGACCAGTTGTTTAGCAAAGATATTCCTACTTTACGCAAAGCTTTGGCCATGCCATTCCAAGCAGCCTTATTGAAAGGTCGTAGTAATTATTTATGTCATTACCGGCTTCATCAGGCTCAACATGATCCTTTATTGGTGCCTCATTCCGATACTTTATATGATCTTATGATTTGGTCCGGAGAAACACGGTCAGGTGATCTGAGTGAAGATGACTTGTTAGAAGACAGTTCACCGTTATGGCCAAGAGTGACCTCAACAATTGATAACTGTTTGGGATCTGATTGTCCTAATTCAGATGAGTGCTTTATTAGTGAGGCACGCAAGAAAGCCCAGGAAGCAGATATTGTGGTAGTAAACCATCATTTGCTTATGTCTGATATGGCGCTAAAATCAACAGGCCAAGGGGAAGTTTTACCCAATGCTGATGCTTATATTATTGATGAGGCCCACCAGTTACCTGATATTGCAACCCAGTTTTTAGGCGATCGTATTAGCAGTCATCAAATTCAGGAGCTATGTCGAGATACAGTGAGAGAAATGGCACAAGATGCCGCTGATATGTCATTGTTGCAAGATCATGCTGATAAAACAGAGTCTGCATTACGTGCATTTCGTTTAAGTTTGGGCGATAAGGAACAACGAACGCCGTGGATGACAATGTTAGAAAGAATGGGTGTTGAAAACAAGCTGACAGATTTAATCGAGGCGATGGAAGATTTAGCACAACAGCTGGGCCTCGCGGCAGAGCGTGGGAAGGGGCTTGAACAATGCCATACACGTAGTAAAGCTTTGTTAGAGACACTCCATTTCTTCGATCAACAACAAGATGATGCATTATTAGTTTTATGGACTGATATTCGTCAAAGCGGCATGACCCTGCATGCGACACCACATAATATTAGTGAATATTTTCAACAATGGATTGATCAAAAACCACAATCCTGGATTTTCACATCGGCTACGCTCACTGTTGCTGGTAAGTTTAATAATTTTAGCCATCAACTCGGGCTTTCCGAAGCAGATACTATCGTTTGGCCCAGCCCCTTTGATTTTGAAAAGCAAAGTTTATTGTATATGCCCATGATTCCTGTTGATCCAAATCATGACAGTTACCTAACGCATATTATCCAAATTTGTAAGGATATGATTGCTTATAGCCAAGGCCGTATTTTCTTGTTGTTTACGAGTTATCGGTCTTTAAATAAAGTCGCTGATGCCTTAGCGGATATTGAATACCCTTTGATGATACAGGGTAGGGGGTCTAAAACGAGTTTACTGAGTGAATTTCGAGAACATGGTAATGCTGTTTTATTAGGCACAAACAGTTTTTGGGAAGGGGTTGATGTTCGTGGTGAGGCTTTGTCTTGTGTATTGATTGATAAAATCCCTTTTTCTGCACCAGATGACCCTATTTTACAGGCTAAAATAGAGCACTTGAAACAGCGAGGAGGCAATCCTTTTACCTCGATTCAAATCCCGAGTGCTGTGATTCAGCTTAAACAAGGTATCGGACGTTTGATCCGGGATCAATCTGATTATGGTGTTTTGGTGTTGTGCGACCCGCGCTTTTTAACCAAGCCTTACGGCAAGCATTTTTTGCGTAGTCTGCCACCGATGCCGATAACCCAAGACAAAGCTGATGTTGAACTGTTTTTTAAGGCGCGTGAAACTACTGCTACCGCTTAGGTTTACAGGCTTTCTAGGTATGCAAACCCTGTGAGGAAAGCTTGTTCTTGAAACTGTTTTAAACCGGTATCTTTGAAGTTCATTGTTGTATGGCTATTTTTAATGATTTCTTTAATCTTTGATGATGCTAATAAAGTAACATCCAGATCCTCAATCAACTGAATCGTCGCTTCTAATTTAAAGCTAACGGCACCACCGGCAAATTTCCCTCGGGTTAAGCGTTCTTTAATAACGACGCTTTCAACCTGATAGTCTGCAATTAATTTGGCTAAATCGAACTGGAATTTTTGTAATTGCTGCTGGTCTTTTGCATCACTGATGGACAGTTTTTTAACGCGACATTCATTTAAAGTAAATAAACCATCATCTAATGACATCATGCAAATAACCGCATCATTGCCTTTAAGTTCTATACCGCATACTTTCATTAATTGATCCTAGTGCTTTGTGAGCAGGCTATGATACGCGTTTAGTTTAAATCGATGGCAAATTCTTTCAGTAGTTCTAATGGAATAATCGCAAGTGCTTTTTTGTGAGTTCTCATTAAGTGCACTCTCGGTGCCATTTTTTGATGATAGGCTTCCAACCAGCGCTCGGCACATAAACACCAGCGATCACCGGGCTTTAAGCCTGGAAAGCCAAATTCCGGTACGGGGGTACTTAAGTCATTACCTTTAAAACGTGAATATTCAAGAAAAGCAGTACTGATTTCAATACAAACCGTATGTGAGCCAATATCGTCATCATTGGTATTACAACAGCCATCACGGAAAAACCCCGTAATCGGATCTTCACTACAGGGTAATAAACTTTCACCAAAAATATTTAGGGCTTCATCTAGTTCTATCGCCATCTTTCATTACCCTAAATTTTATTTGTCATATTTAATGTATTTAAACTGCGGTTCGTTTGGCGTTCCAATCAGTGCGCTGTCTTCGTTTAGGCTTGGTTGCCACATAATGACTTCTTCAATTTTTTTCGCTAATTGAAAGTCTTTATCTGTTATGCCTTTGGCAGCATGATTCTTTAATTTTACGATGACAAAGGCATAAGATAAGCTGATATCAGGATGATGGAACCCAGCTTCGGCAAGGTGTCCGACCGTATTTACAACCATCAAGGTGCCTTTCCAGCCACTGGTTTTGTATTTTCTACGGATCCAACCATTTTCTAAATACCAATGGGGGAGTTCAGCTTTTAAAAAGGCCTCAACTTCATCATCAGAATATACCCGTTCGTCTTCATCTTCTCGCCAGCCCATTTTTACTTCCTTACGTTAGCTTATCTCTTGCAGAGTAGGACTGTCAGGATAGGGTGTCAAGTTCCATCGCAAGGCATAATAATAGGGCTACTTAAGCTATAACCAATATTTATCGGCTTAGAGCCACTTTAAGTATTTAAATATTCCCAAAACGGTTCCTGCAAATGCCAAACATATTAAGCAAACAATTAGAAAAGCAGCATTGTTATCTATACCCGGTAAGCCGCCTACGTTAATGCCCAATAAGCCGGTAAAGAAGCCTAAGGGCAAGAAAACGGCAGCGACAATAGATAATATATACATATTTTTATTCATTTTATCGGCAAGGGCATTGGCCAGTTCATCTTTAACAATTTGAGCTCGCTCACGTATGGTATCCAAGTCTTCGACATAACGAATTATTTGATCTAATGATTCTTGCAACCGTCGTTTATTAATTTGACTCAACCACGGCTGATCGGAGGTTCTTAAACCTGAAATCACCTCTCGTTGTGGGGCGATGTACCGTCTATAAGAAATTGCTTGTTTTCTAATAAGCGTGATCGCCTTTCGCTCATTGGCATCAGGGGATTCAAGAATGCGCTCTTCGGTATTGTTTAAGTGTTCATCTAAGTCAGAAAAGACAGGCTCCATCCGGTCAAATAAACGCGCAATTAATTGACAGAGGAATTCACCAGATGATTTAGGACCTTTGCCAGTTTTTAAACGTTGTTCAATATCTGCTATCGCTTTAAAGTTATATTTTTGAACGCTGATAATACGCTCTGAATCTATCCATAAACGAATCGAAATCATATCTTCTGGTCTGGCATTCGTATTCAGATTTACACCACGTAAAATTAGTAAGAACCCGGCTTCAACTTTCGCAAGTCATAAGAATATCCTTACGCCATTATTTAACATAATATACATTATGCGAACAAATGAATATAACCTTAAATCATACCGAATCAAAGTGTAGAACGTCATTAAGAATGAGAATTCTATCATGCATGAGAATGACAACATGTATGACGTGAAAGCCACGAGATGCGCCACATGTTTTCTAATTCTCGAAAGACAAGCTGGAACTATCCGGCACCTATTTTGGGATTTATTGTGTAGAAATGTTCAAATTTTGAAATCTGAATGAATTTGAATGAAACTATATTTTAATGAAGATTGTGTTTTTCTTAATTTACCTAACCAACAGACCAGCTTTCTGATAAAGGTTCAGCTTGTTTAAGACACAACTCTACAGCCTCATCGCTTTATCCGGTGGATATTTCCAACGACGCAATGCCCGGCCCGTCTTACCAGTTTCTGAGCTTTGCCAGCACACTGTCTCTATGTTGCCAATCAACCGTAGTCACATGCCCAGCAAGTTCACGTAATTTTTCATCTTCTAACTTAAGGACTGCTGATTCGTTCTGTATTAATGCAGGATAGAATGCAATTTCATCAGTATTTAACCCTGACCTCTCTCGGCAATTTCAGCATCGGCAGCCGTATCTTTGGCCATTTTTATCAGTTCTTCAATCACTTGAGCCGTTTCGATTGCACGGTTATTGTAGGGTTAAAAAATATAATTATAGAAACTTTAAAATAAGACATATTAAAAATGTAGGAAAATGACGAGGGATTTGCTTTGATTTATTCACCTTCTTTCTTGTTGAGATAAATGAATATATTTTTTAAAAATCTCAACATTAATGATTTATTTTTGGAAATTATTATGATTAGTGAGTGACTATCTCCATATAGCCCCATTATTAAACTTAATTTTAACTCACTGATTTGTAAGTGATCGCCATTCTTACATTTAGTGAATTTCAACAGTTATGTGAACTTCATTAAGAATGAGAATCATGCCACATGTTATACGAGTTCTAATCTAAATTTATTGTTGTTATTTGTAGTTCATCTTGTAGTATCCAGTCACGATAATTAAACACTTGCCCTTCTTGTCGAATACGGGCAATTTTAGCGAAATCTAAGTCAGCGTAAACCCATTCTGCTTTATTGCTTGAACCTTCGTTTAATAACCCATTATCCGGGAAGCCGTAATCTACAGGGGTATAAATACTGGCTCGGCCGGTATTCACATCGACTGCCGCTGACCAATCTGCCAGACCAAATGTAAGCGATTGCACAACGTAACATTGGTTTTCTAATGCTCGTGCTTGGCAACCGATTCTCACACGATGAAAGCCTGCTTCGGTATCGGTGCAACTCGGTACGAGAATAATGTTGGCTCCAGCAGCGACTTGTTGGTGAGCAATGAGCGGAAACTCGGAGTCGTAGCAGATATTAATAGCGATTTTACCTAGTTCAGTATCAATGACTTTAATTTCATTCGTGCCTTTTATTAACCATTGTTCATTTTCAAAACGTGTCATGATAAGTTTATCTTGATAATCAATCAGGCCGTTTTTGTCGAATAGGTTGGCCCGGTTACGGAATGATCCATCTTCTTGTAACACAGGAAATGAGGCACCTAAGATCATGACATCAAATTGTTTCGCTAATTCACAATGTAAGGCTTGCCACAGTGGATACACGTTTTGCATAGCGTGTAGTTGTTGATTGAGATCTTTATAAACGACTTCAGCAAATAAAGAAGTCAGTTCCATCGATCCATATTCAGGAAAAACTAATAATTTAGAGCCCTGCTCGGCAGCAGTTTTCACCCAGTCCGTTAATTTCTCGGCATAGTCAGACCATTGATTAAAAAAACCAATATCATATTGAGCGACGGCAATTTTCACAATGTCCATTACAATTTTTTCATCCAAAATGTCATTGGTTTTGGTGACTCATTAGACTCATCTAGCTCTTTCCAGTTAAAGGTCGTATTTAATTCAGGATGCTTTTCATAACCACGTTTAAGCCAAAAATTATCTAATGGGATATAGTCAGCAGGACGTCTGGGGTGATCGTCTGGTCGTTGGATACCACAGAAACAGGAGTAGTCAAAGCCCCCCACTTCTTGAGCATGGGTTTCACGATGTTCAAAAAATGCCACGCCTGCACCTTGACCACGACAGCTTGAGACCAACACAGATTCGCCACAGTAAAAGACGCTCTCAATATCATAGCCTGCATCAATAAATGGCTGTTTGACCTCATCGGTTTCATATTTAAGTGGAATGCCTGTTGAAGCACCCACCACCTTATCGCGATCAAATGCCAACACGACCACACTATCTGGTGATTGAATATAGGTTTGCAGATAGGTCAGTTCATAGTCTATATCACCATCATATAGATAAGGCCAATCACGAAATACTTCGATCCGCAAGCGCGCCAATTCACGAATGTATTGATTGAGTTGGCCGCCTGATAAACGTTGTAGTGTCAACATGCTGTCTGTCTAACCCGCTACTTGTGCAATCCAATTTTCTAAATTGTAATAGTTGGTAACGCGAGCCACTTTACCATCACGAATGTCAAAGAAGGCACCTGCTGGTAGATTATATTTTTGGCCATTGGCTTCTGGTAAACCTTCATCGGTTGATAGGTATTCACCTAAAACTGTAAATTCTACTGCAGCACGGCTACCATCTTCGTTAGTAGTAATAGAGATATTAGCGATTTCTTCTTTATAGTGTGCATTCATGCGATCCATAAATTTAGAAAAAACATCTTTACCTACTTCACGTAAACCTTGATTAATGTCATGAATCACATCATCGGTTAACATCGCTAAGAAGGTATTCATATCTTGTTTGTTAAATGCGGCGTAGTAGTCTTGTAATAATTTTTCAGTTGCTTGGTTCATGGTGTGTGTCTCAATTTAAAAAGCGCGAATTCTAGCGCGATTGTAGAAAATAAAACAGTAATAAATTATTGCGTATCCAGTCTATTACGCTGAACAATACCCATCATTTTATACGTCAACATTGCAGCGGCAAAATCATAGGCATGAAAGCCTTTAATAGGTGCAAATTCCATGATGTCAAAGCCAATAACTTCACGTTGTTGAGCTACTGATTCAAATAAGTTTAACGTCTGATACCAACTCAAACCACCTGGAACGGGTGTACCTGTTGAAGGGAAAACTGAAGGGTCCATGCCATCGATATCTAAAGTAAAAAATACTTTTTGAGGGAAATCGGCAGGCAATGTGATGCTATTAATATTGTTAGATACTAATTCATCTGCATCCTGATAATGGACACCATATTGCTCGCGATAGGCAATTTCTTCTTCACAAAAAGCACGAACGCCAAGTTGGTACAATGGAATCCCCATATCAACCGCTCGTTTCATTACTGACGCATGACTTAAAGCATCACCTTCATAGGCTTCTCGTAAATCAGCATGAGCGTCGATTTGCACAATGCCAAAGTCTTCAATACCTGCTACTTTTAAACCTTTTAACACACCATAGGTCACGGTGTGTTCACCACCAAACACGACAGGCATACCGCCTTGTTCGAGAATATCACGTGTCGCTTGAGCGATATTTTCAATGACTTGCTCAGGTTCGATATCACAATCTACGGCTTCACATGTATGAATGCCTAGATCGCAGGGTTTGCTCTTGCCATCCCATTGTTCTAATTGCCATGAAGCTTTAAGGATTGCTTTTGGACCTAATGCCGTGCCGCTGCCATATGATACGGATTTCTCATACGGCACCGGTAAGATATGAAACATCGCTGTTTCTGGATCGGCTTGCTCAATTTCTGAACCTAAAAATATGGGATACGGTTTTGCTGTTTGTTTAGTCATTACGACAACCTGTTTTTAAAGTCTTCATAGCCAAATATTTTAACGATATTGAGCTGATCCGTTTCAGAGTTCCAAATCGCTAAGGACGGTAATTTGGTGCCATTAAAGGTAGTAGTTTTCACCATAGTGTAATGACTCATATCTTCAAATATCAGTCGCTGACCGATATGCAAAGGTTCAGCAAAACTATAATCACCAATCACATCACCCGCCAGACAGGTTAAACCACCTAAACGATAGGTATGTGGCAATACATCCGCTTCTTCAGCACCTGTTATCTCAGGTCGATATGGCATTTCTAACGTATCGGGCATGTGGCACGTTGCTGACGTATCTAGGATAGCTTGATTCAACTGATTCCAAGTCAAGTCCAAGACTTCACAGCTTAATATCCCCGTACCAATTGCGATGGCTTCTCCGGGTTCTAAATAAACTTGCACTTGATGTCGTTCAGAAAATTCTTGTACTAAAGTAACCAAGCCATCAACATCATAACCCTCTGCAGTAATGTGATGCCCTCCACCAAAGTTAACCCAATCCATTTGAGATAATAAATGACCAAACTTTTTTTCAACTGCTTTCACTGTTCTGGCTAAGGGTTCAAAGCCTTGTTCGCATAAGGTATGAAAATGTAGGCCTGAAATACCACCTAAGGCTGCTTCATCTAATTTGGCTAAAGTAATACCTAAACGCGAACCCTGTGCACAAGGGTCATAAATCAGCAGGGCCCCTTCTGAATGTTCGGGGTTAACTCGTAAACCAAACTGCAATTCAGGCCGTTTGACTTGAGCTGCCAAACAGATATCTCGAAACCGTAACCATTGCCCACAGGAATTAAACACAATGTGCTGAGCGAACGTTAATAGTTCTATCACATCGGCTTCATTATAAGCCGCGGCGAACACATGAACTTCACCGCCATATTCTTGTTGGCCTAACTTAGCTTCATGCAATCCACTGGCGCAAGTGCCACTTAAATATTGCGAAGTTAATGGCGCTAATGACCACATTGAAAAGGCTTTCAATGCAGCTAAGACTTTTGCACCACTGCGATCTGCGACATCTTTAAGAATCGCTAAATTACGCTCAACGGCGACTTCATCCACCACAAAACACGGTGATGGCAGACGTTGTAAATCTAGTTTGGTGAAATCAGACAATTGCATTACTTGTCCAAATCGAAGCTATCTAGCTCAATGATATTCCACGGTAAGCCGTATTTATTCATATCATCCATAAATGGATCAGGGTCGAATTGTTCAATATTCCACACACCCGGTTCTTTCCACTTTTTCTCTAATATCATTTTGGCACCAATCATGGCCGGTACGCCTGTGGTGTATGAGATTCCTTGAGATTCCACCTCTTTATAACAATCCTGATGATCTTTGATATTGTAGATGTAAACAATCTTCTCTTTGCCGTCTTTAATACCTTTCACTACACAGCCAATACAGGTTTTTCCCACAGTACGTGGACCAAGTGAAGAAGGATCAGGCAGCAATTGTGCTAATAACTGAATAGGCACAATCTCTTGGCCGTTATACAGAATAGGATCAATCCCCGTCATGCCGACATTACCTAATACTTCCAGATGTTTTAGGTAATTATCACCAAAGCTCATCCAGAACTGTGCTCGTTTTAAACTAGGGTAGTGCTTAGTTAGCGACTCCAACTCTTCATGGTACATACGGTAAATATTGTAAGTTCCTACTTCTTCTGGGCAGGTAAACTCAGCCTTTTTAGACATTGCAGGTGTAGTAACAAACTGCCCATCTTGCCAGTGGCGACATTCTGCGGTCACCTCACGAATATTGATTTCAGGATTGAAATTAGTCGCAAACGGATAACCATGATCGCCGCCATTCACATCAATAATATCCAACTCATGAATTTCATCGAAATAATACTTAGCCACATACGCAGTAAACATATTAGTTGCACCTGGATCAAAGCCACTACCTAATAATGCTGTTAGACCAGCATCTTTAAATTTATCTTGGTAGGCCCACTGCCATTTGTATTCAAATTTAGCCGTGTCTAATGGCTCGTAGTTGGCGGTATCCATATAATCAACACCCGCTTCTAGGCAGGCATCCATAATAGTTAAGTCTTGATACGGCAAGGCAACGTTAATGACTAAGTCTGGTTTTTCTTCTTTCAAAAATGCTGTTAGTTCAGGCACATTGTCAGCATCAATCCGAGCTGTTTTAATCGGCCTAGCAAGCTGTGCTGCGATGGCATCACATTTAGATACGGTTCGACTTGCCAATACAATTTCATTGAACACTTCAGGTAGCTGAGCACATTTATGCGTCACCACACCACCAACACCGCCAGCACCAATAATCACTACTTTAGACATAATTAATACCTTCTACTTCACTATTCTTATCGTTCAAAAAATGTATAACCCTGCAAACTTTTTCGAAATGCTTTTAGCACTTCCTGACGCATGGCAACTGATATTTTCCCATCACGTACGGCTTGTTCAGCAATACAACGGAATTGTTCCTGCATAACTTTGGGATCGTATTCGACATAACTCAATACATCGGCAATGCTATCGCCCTCGAATTCGCGTACAAAATCAAAACTACCATTTTCATTAATATGCACACTAACGACATTGGTATCACCAAATAGATTATGTAAATCACCCAAGGTTTCTTGGTAGGCGCCGACTAGAAACACACCCAAATAATATTCTGCATTTTCTAGTAGTGGGTGTAACGGCAAGGTTTTTCTAACACCATCGACAAGTGAAAATGAATCAATCTTACCGTCACAGTCACAGGTCATATCTGCTAACACAGCATTACGGCTTGGCTGCTCATCCAAACGATGGATCGGCATAATTGGGAAAACTTGATCAATGGCCCAAATATCAGGCAAAGATTGAAACAAACTAAAGTTGCCATAATAAATATCAGACAATAATTCTGGCAGCGATTCTAACTCTGGAGAAACACGTTTCGCTTGAGGCAATAACTCAGCAATTTTACCAAAGATAGCTAGCGTTAAATTTTCAGCTAATGCTCGTTCACGTAAGCTCGACTGACCACGGTGAAATAATTCACGGATCTCATCACGATAATATAAAGAATCGTTATAGCACTCTTGTAAATTCTTCGATGTTACAGAACTTAATACATCAAATAAATTTGAAATTAAGTCGTGGCAATTTTCTGGTGGTAATTCCGGTAATGCACCAGGTGTATGGTCACGTACATCAAGAATATTAAACAATAACATTGATGAATAAGCGACTAAGGCACGACCTGATTCCGTGACGATGATAGGATGAGTAATATCGAGGGAATCTAAGCTTTCTTGAATGGTTTCAACAATGTTCGAACAATATTCATCCAAATTATAATTCATACTGTGTGTATCATTGGTTCTAGAACCTTGATAATCAACCGCTAAACCACCGCCTAGGTCGATATAGCCCATAGGCACACCTTCCTCGACCAAGCCCGCATAAAAACGGCAAGCTTCTAGCACGCCACTACGAATATTATGAATATTAGGGATCTGTGAGCCAAGATGACTATGTAATAACTGCAAGCAGTGCAACATATCTGCTTCTTTCAGCTGCTCGACCACTTCTAATAAAGCATTCGTCGATAATCCAAAAATAGAGCGGTCACCACTATCTTCATTCCAATGACCTTCAACCATTGAAGCTAAACGTATGCGAACACCAAGTAGTGGTTCAATACCTAATAGACGGCTGCGTTCTATAATTATTTCTAATTCAGATTGTGTTTCTATTACGAAGAAGCAGTTAATACCCATCTGAATAGCGTATAAACCCAAATCGATAAACTCAGTATCTTTATAGCCATTACAGATAATCAAACTATCGTGATCTTTTAATTGCGATAAGGCAATCGTCAGCTCTGCTTTACTGCCCGCTTCTAAGCCATAATGATAATGACGGCCAAAGTCAGCAATTTCTTCTATTACATGGCATTGCTGGTTAACCTTAATTGGAAATACACCACGATAGACATTTTGGTAATTTGCTTGTTTGATGGCATTAGCAAAGGAATCGTTAAGTTGCTTAATACGCTGATCGAGTAAATTATCAATACGAAGAATCGCTGGCATATTTAAGCCACGTTCCTTCATTCCTTCGACGATATCGATTAATGGCACCTCTACCAGAGAGTCACCAAACTGAACTTTAGCAACTGCATTACCCTCGGTTGAAATACCGAAATAATCACTACTCCAATCGCTAACGCCATAAAGCTCAGAACTCTCCTCTGAATTCCAAGGTTTCGACTGATTCTGTGTCATGTAAGTATTAATTTTAGGGCTATTATGCATTCGCTACGACTCTTGTTAGCACGGTCTAATTCGCGAATTTTCACCACTTTCCACATAAAAAGCAATCGTTTTATTTGTAGTCATCAATAATAGAATTACTCCTTCGCCTTTTTTGTCTACGTGGAAGCCATAGAATGTCTTCTAAGATGTCTATATTTGATGTAATTCAGCGGTTAAAAGCTACAGTGTCGATATAGTATTGACTCCACACATTCAAGAAGGTTGGTACTCGTCGTGAGCTACAAACTGAAGACAGATTACTTTGTTTTAGTAAACTAAAATCATTACGAGGCATAATACCTAAGAAAACAAAAGCTCGGCGTAGACCTGAGGTTCAGGATTTACGGTCAGAACAGTTGAATGCCACTCATAAAGCTGATGTAGACAAATAAACTAACTATTTGTCCGCTTTGGGTCGAAAGTAGTCACTTTGTAACACAAATTCTCACCTTAATAGGCCAAAATGACATGTTTTCTCAACTAATGTGACCATGGTTCTCAAATGTTTTGGCCTGGAATCATGTAAATGCTTGTTTCACATTAACCCTATTCTCATTTTATTTGGCACACAACGCAAAGATACCGTTACCTATTTCACTTATCTCTTCGGTATGTGAGGCGAACTGTGAAAAAAATATTGTAAAAATAATTAAATAAATGCAATATGCTGGAAAAATGCGTAGGTCATGACTAGGAAAGGTGACCATTATGTTTATGGGGTTTTACGCTATGGTTAAGAAGATAATTTCAAGTGATTGGTATGGTGAGCTCAGATCAACACGAGGCAATACCATCGTTATTCGTGACAGTAAACTTTCACCTCCGGCTCAAGGTCGAATCTATTTATACAATACCGAACGCCAGGCAATTGTTCAGTATGATGAAAAAATTGTCTCTGACAAGCTTTTTGAGTTAGATTCTGAACAAAAAAAACAAGCTAAAAAGCAATTTTATGCTGGGTGGAAAGCCGCAAAAATTCAGCTTTTGAAAGGTAATGGAAAACTCGCTGTAGAACCCAAAAAAGCAGGTACGTTTGACCCCATTGATTATTTTTCAGAACAGAATGAGAACGAGGATAGTTTTGATCAATACTAATAAGTAACCAGCCTAGCCTCTGCTCAAAGAAATGCAAGGTCTGTCAGGTGCAAGCTGTCTGTAGAACATCATTATCATTAACGATGACACTTCTATCATGCATGAGATCGAAAATCTGACTAATAAGTTTTGTACTTTTCAAATATTGAAATCACCAATATCAAAAGTGAACTATGATAATAGCCTTTCTATATAGTGCTCTTTCCTGTCTTTTCTTTTAACTTTCGAGTAGGAAGGTAGATGATGGATCGATAAGTACTCTATCTCCCATACCCTCACGTCCAAATAACATCAAGTTGCTCATATCTTGGCGATTAGTTAATGTAATCTCGATTGGCCATTCAGCATCCCCAACTTTTACTAGCGTTCTTATAAGGTAACGTTCTTCAGAGTCTCCGTTTGATGACTTTACTTTTCGAATATCCTTAATTGGAGACTGACAATGGATAATTTCGTCAACGCTATGAATATTAGGATGGATATCGTACTTAACCCAGGGTTTGCCACCATTAGTGAATCTAGACAGATTGTCTACATGTAATGAGGATGTTTTTGCTCCGGTATCAATACGGGCTTGAATTCCTAGAATACCTAATTCAGGTAAATCAAAATTTTCTAGAGTGCCAATCGTTATTTTGTTTTCCATTCACTGCAACCTTTATTCATACCTACATGATGCATACATAACTTGAAATCACATCACGAAACTAATGTTAGCCTTCTTTCTCTTCATTAAATGATGATTCAACATTTAATGTTTCATGCATGGCTTCTATATTTTCTGCGACGACCGCGTCTGCTTCCTCAAAGAAGGCAATGTGATATAGCGCGTCTCCTTCTTGTGCTAAAGGAATATTTTGCTTCCCAATAATAATGCCCGCTTTCGTTGCTATCGTGGTATCAATCACATCGCCAAAAGGGCCGCCAATTTCCGCAAGTGCGTCCCCTTTTTTAACACGATCTCCTAATTTCTTTAGATCTCGCACAATACCGCTTGAGTTGGCTCTGACCCAGGCACTGTCATTGGCTATATAGGGTTCAAAAACCTTGTGTTTCCTTCTGCGTTTTATCAGTCCCAATTTTTCAATCACATTGAGTACGCCCCTAACGCCGACTCGGATTGATAATTCATCAAATCGTAATGCCTGTCCTGCTTCATACAGTAATATTCTCGTACCTGACTCAACACTAGTGTGTCGCAGTGAACCATCTCTTAAATTGGCATTTAAAACGACAGATGCACCAAACTCCATAGCCAGTTGCTCTGATTCAGGATCACTCAAATCAGCACGAATTTGAGGTAAATTTGAACGATGAATCGCACCTGTATGTAAGTCAATACCGTAGTCACAATGCTTAATAATTTCTTCTAAAAAAATATGGGCAACACGGCCTGCTAATGATCCTTTTTTAGATCCGGGAAAACTCCTATTAAGATCACGGCGATCTGGCATATAGCGACTTTGATTCAGTACGCCATAGACATTGACCATCGGTATCAGGATCAATGAACCCGCTGACACCTTTAACGTTTTTGACTGAATTAAGCGTCTGACAATTTCAACCCCATTCAATTCATCACCATGTACTGCTGCAGATACAAATACAACTGGGCCTGGCTTTTTACTTCTTATGACATGCACAGGGATAAATACATCTGTATCTGTATAGAGCTTAGCCACAGGAATTTCTAGCTGCCGTGTTTCACCTGGCTTGATTAGGTGTTTGCCAATAGGTAAATCTTTGATATCCATCTTATTTAATTAGCCTGTGCCTTTTGTTTTTGTTTTATTCGGTTTTGCATTCACTTCTAGGAATTCGAAAACCATGGCGGCTACGTCTTTACCTGTCGATACTTCAATACCTTCTAAACCCGGTGAAGAGTTGACTTCCATCACGACCGGACCATTTTTTGACTGCAATATATCAACCCCGCACATGTTTAAGCCCATTGCTTTAGCGGCCTTTACTGCCGTCGCTCTTTCGGATCTCGTTAAACGTACTAAGGTTGCTGCCCCACCACGGTGTAAATTAGATCTAAACTCACCTTCAGCTCCTTGGCGTTTCATCGCTGCGACAACTTTTCCGCCAATAACGAGACAGCGTATGTCTGCTCCGCCTGCTTCCTCAATGAATTCTTGCACTAAAATATTGGCTTTTAATCCCATGAAAGCTTCGATGATCGCTTCGGCCGACTTGTCGGTATCAGCGAGTACAACACCGATGCCTTGTGTGCCTTCAAGTAGCTTAATGACGACGGGGGCACCACCCACATTTTTAAGTAAATCTTTAATATCATCAGGTTTATTGGCAAATCCTGTTCGCGGTAGGCCAATATCTGTACGGGACATTATCTGCAATGAGCGTAATTTATCTCTAGATCGACTGATCGCAACTGACTCATTAATGGAAAAAGTACCCATCATCTCAAACTGACGTACAACGGCTGCGCCATAAAATGTCACTGACGCGCCAATGCGTGGAATAACGGCATCATATTTTGGTAACTGTGCACCGTTATACCTGACAGCAGGTCGGCTTCGTGTCACATCCATATAACAGTGCAGCGTATCTATAATATCAACTTGATGCCCTCGTGCCTCACCGGCCTCTTTTAATCGTCGAGTCGAATACAAGTTTTTGTTGCGTGAAAGAATTGCTATTTTCATAAGTTATCTCCAAGTCTAAATGCAGACGGATTGCGAACATAATCCTATCTTACTAAAATTAATATAAAAATTTAATTTAATTTTTAGTGATGGTTTGTGTCTATCATGTGACACATTTTAAGTTTTATATTTTGTGGGATTAGGACCGGGCACTACAAGTGATTACAATAACTGAGAGACTGTTTGGCTTATATTGTCAGCTCTTTTCTTGATGTCTGAAATAACATCAAATGCTTCATTAACCAATTCTTTACTTTTAAGTGATTGTACTGCAACGTCTTCCATGCCAGATTTGGCTTCACGAGATAAAGCCGTGTTTTGTTTGACCATTTCATCAATTTCAACCGTTGATTCACTGGTTCTAGATGCCAATGAACGCACTTCATCTGCTACCACGGCAAAACCACGGCCTTGTTCACCTGCCCGTGCCGCTTCAATGGCTGCATTTAATGCTAATAAATTTGTTTTAAATACCGTGATACGGTCAATTCAAATACTTATTTCAGGTATTATCTCTGTCTTTCTAGTTTATTAAACATTTTTTATGAGTGATGATATTAACTTCGAGCTTGATGAAGCCGTCTGTATCTGTAGTGGTACGACAAAACGTAAAATTATTCAATTAATTGAAGATGGTTGTGACTTAGAGATGGTCACACGGAAAACGGGTGCTTATTCAGGCTGTGGTGGCTGCGAATATGACTTGGAATTATTGTTTAAAGCACATCAGGATAAACAGTCTTAAATTGCACCCGCTTTTGTTAGTAACACATGAATTTGTTGGCCAAAAAGGTCATACCCCTTTGAATTTGGGTGAATTTGATCTGATTTCAAACTAGGCTGACTGACTAGCTCGGCTAAGATTTCCATATCATTCGCTAGCTGATATTTTTCTGCTAATTGTGGATATAAATCGGGTATCACCAGACCGAAACCAAAAGTTGGAACACCAACCAATACGACGTCGGCACCACTGGCTTTTATAAGTTGAACCATTTGCTCTAGGTTATTTGCCAGTTGTCTTTTATCTAAACGACGGAGAATGTCGTTCCCACCGTGACATAGGATGACAAGAGCTGGTTTTACTTCAGCGAGCACATTCGGTAAGCGCTTTAGGCCAGCCGCACTTATTTCACCTGGGATACCAGCATTAACAACAGAACGGCCTGTTAACTGCTGCAAAACTGCTGGGTAACTTTCTGTCTCACTTTTAGCGCCTGTGCCAAATGTTAAGCTATCCCCAAAAGCTAAGATAACGGCATTTTGTGCTAAGGGCGATAAGTGGGATTCGGGTTTTGATGTCGAACATGCTGCAAATAGCAGGACAAAACAAAGAATGCTGAGCCTTTTCATTATCGCGAATCGCCACATCTGATTGTTACTGGACTGTTGGAAATAACGTATAAAAGTTAGCCGTTGTCGCCTTTGCGATACTCTCAACTGATTGCCCTCGCAACTCAGCTAAAAATTCGGCTACATGCTTAACAAAGGCCGGTTGATTCGTTTTTCCACGATGCGGTACTGGCGCTAGATAAGGTGAATCTGTCTCAATCAGAATCCGGTCGAGTGGCAATTTTTTTGCTACCTCTTGCAAGGTTTTAGCACTCTTAAACGTCACGATGCCTGACAAAGAAATATAAAAACCAATATCTAAGGCTCTTTTGGCTGTAGACCAATCCTCGGTAAAGCAATGAATGATGCCGCCTGCCTCTTTCGCTTGCTCTTCTTCCAAAATCGTCATTGTGTCCTCACGTGCTTCTCGTGTATGGATAATCAATGGCTTCTTAAGGGTTTTTGCAGCTTCAATATGGGTCCGAAAACGATCCCGTTGCCATGCCAAATCACCTTCACTTCGGAAATAATCAAGGCCTGTCTCTCCAATGGCAATCACTTTTTCATTGTCAGCTAATGCAAGCAATTCTTCTACAGTAAAGTTTTCAGTTTGATCAATGTTTGGGTGAATACCAACACTCGCTGACAAATAATCATTTGAATTTACGAAAGATAAAATGTCATTGCAGCTACTTTTATCAATTGATATACACAAAATATGTTCAATCTGATTGGCTTTGGCATTATCAATAGCTTTAGCAATACCACCCGCTTCCTCTGCCAGCAAATTGAGGTGGCAATGGGAGTCGATTAGCATAGCATTAAGTCCTAAAGATGAAGGTATTGAGAACACACATTGTGTTTACATTGTATGAGTTGGTTTATCCGATGTGAGCTTTTCAGCCAAATAATTTTCTATTTTATTTTTAACCGCACTGGCTGCCCCATCCATCTCACTAAAGTGGACGCCAATACCGGCTGCTTGGTTGTTCTGTGCACCTTTGGGTGTAATCCAAGCGATATTTCCTGCAACAGGTATTTTATCTGCTTCAGTCATTAAGGTCAGCAGAATGAACACTTCTTCTCCGAGCTGATAAATTTTATTAGTCGGTATAAATAAGCCTCCATTTTTCAAAAATGGCATGTAGGCATGGTACAGCAAGTTATCATCTGAAATTTTTAATGACAAAATGCCTTTTCTTGGGTTCATCGCCATATCTTTTTAAGCCCTTAACACTAATGGTTCAGCACGGTGTTTTCTGATGTTGGATAATCCATTACCGAAACCATAAACTGCTCTATTAACAATACCTTGTTAATATTATTTGATGAAGATAATAACTTTATTGTATTGATGATGCAATCGTAGATCTGCCAATTTTGAGGATTACTTCTTAGATTTTGTTGTTTGCTATTGTTAGCGATACGATCTTTCAATCTAAGCTGTAAATAGTGCATCACTAATTTAAGATCATACTTCTGCCATTGTTGTGCTAGTTGAACTGGGTTGGCCTTATGCTGCAATAAAGCTGTGAAATCACGGGAGACTTGCTCTAGATAGTCTAAGCTACCATCAGCTAATAGAGACAAAGCGGTTAGAGGCGCTGATTTTGCCATAGTTAAAGCTTTTTCTATGTCCGTTTGTATAAAATCACCTTCACTTTTAAGCCAAGAGATGGCCATATCCGCTGATGGCAGAGACAAAGGCACTTTTTGACAGCGGCTTAATATTGTAATCGGTAAATGTGCCAATGCAGAACTAATTAAAATTAAAAATGTATTTTGTTGCGGCTCTTCTAGTAATTTTAATAGACTATTACTCGCATTGATATTCATTGCTTCTGCAGGCATTAATATCGCTGTTTTCCACTGGGAAACATTGGCCGTTAATGTTTGCTTTTGTTTAAGGCCTCGGATTTGTTCTATTTTGATTTGCTTGCCATCTTCTTCGGGAGAAATAACGGTGTGGTCGGGATGATTACCTGCCAAAAATAATTGGCAGCTATGGCATTCGCCACACGGCTCGATCAAATCCTGCTGTTCACATAACACCAACATCGCCATTTTTTCAGCCAGTGTTAATTGTCCTAGACCTGATACGCCTGTCAAGATAACGGCATGAGGAACACGTTGTTGCTCATATTGCTGCGTAAATCGCTGCCAAGTCTCTATCTGCCAAGGATATAGCATGTCTACAGCAAAGGGCTTAATAATCTAATCAATTGTTGTTGAATATTATCAATAGATAAGCTGGCATCAACAACTTTGATCCGATCGGGCTGTGCAATAGCACTGTGCAAATAGCTTTCTCGTATTTTTTCAAAAAAAGTGACCTTTTCTTGTTCAAAACGATCTATCGCTTCATTTCTCTGAACAACACGTTTTAATCCAATCTCCACAGGGAGATCAAATAATAAGGTTAATTCTGGCATTAAGCCTTGTAGCGTCCATTCGGCAAGCGCTTGAATACGTTGCTGAGAAACCCCTCTGCCACCACCTTGGTAGGCGAAGGTCGCATCAATAAAACGATCACATAAAACCCAATCACCCCTATTTAATGCTGGATTAATGACTTGTTTGATATGTTCTGCACGCGCTGCAAACATCAATAACAGTTCAGTTTCAACAGCCATAGCAGGATCTGCAGGTGTGAGTAATAAATTGCGAATTTGTTCGCCAAGTTCGGTACCGCCAGGTTCGCGAGTCACAATGACAGTTTTACCCTGAGCAATAAGGTATTGCTGTATAAAACTTACTTGTGTCGACTTTCCTGCACCTTCGACACCTTCGATACTGATAAATTTTCCGGTCATTATTTCTTCAACTGATATTGTCTTACGGCTTTGTTATGTTGAACTAAAGTATCCGAAAACACATGTCGCCCTTCGTGCCCTGTAGCAACAAAATAAAGACTCGTGCCCTCTGACGGGTTGAGTGCAGCTTGAATGGCAGCTTTACTTGGTAGCGCTATTGGACTTGGCGGTAAGCCGTATCGTGTATAAGTATTATATACCGTA
>Ga0233444_10001282_pt1 | contig 29161 bp, 24 predicted proteins | sample SI_124_October20_6_FD_182792 | JGI IMG/M metagenome (GOLD analysis project Ga0233444, IMG submission 182792) | Seawater microbial communities from Saanich Inlet, British Columbia, Canada - SI_124_October2016_10_MG | ecosystem: Environmental > Aquatic > Marine > Inlet | place: Canada: British... | reverse complement strand
ACTATATCAGATTTGCCAATAATATTAGCAAATGCTGTTACTTTAATATTATCTTTGTTCATACTAGTTTATAAAATAAAATATAAATAAATTTGGGCACCTGGCAACAGAACGCCCCTTCATTAACAAAAAAATCTTTACTTATCTTTAATTAGTGAATAAAAATTAATTATGGACTTTGGAAAATCAATTACAATCTGCTTTTCAAAATACTCAAAATTTGAGGGAAGAGCTCAACGTTCAGAATATTGGTGGTTTTATTTATTCACTTGGGTATTGAGTCTTGGCGGTTCAATAATGGATAACATGACTAGCTCGGGGGAAGTATTTTATTGGATTACTGCAATCGTAACATTTACGCCAGCAATAGCTGCCGGAGCAAGGAGATTGCATGATGTAAATAAATCTGGATGGTGGCAATTAATTTCACTGACAATTATAGGTATTATTCCGTTGTTAATTTGGATGGCATCTGAAGGTGAAAAGAAAAAAAATCAATACGGTAACCCAATTAAAATTAAGAAATTATAGCACCTGGCAACAGAACGCCCCTAAAAAATATATTTATCTCCTAAATAAATAGCTATCCCTAAAGCTATTCCAACTAATATCCAATAATAGTTTTCTTTCATGCTACGAATTTATTTAGGTTAGGTTTGAAATAATTAGGTCCCTTCATAACTTTACCTTTATCGTTGTAAATAGGTTTTCCATCGGAGCCTAGTTTACTCATATTTGAATTTTGCACTTCCTCAAAACACTTATCTAAATTAATACCAAATGCATGGCCTGCGCCATAAGTAACATAAAGGATATCGGTTAGGGCATCGGCAACCTCTTTGATGTCATTATTATCCATAGCTTCTTTAAGTTCATCAAGCTCCTCTTTGATTAAATCGTATCTTAAAGAAGTAATTTTTTCATTTGGAAACTGAGCTTTTTCTTTAATTTCTTGACCAAAAGTTTCCATAAATTTTCTAACTTTTTCAAAATTCGTCATTTCTTATCCTTTATATTTTATAATTAATTGATAAGGGTGTATTATATCAATGAATCATTTATGAAATACAGAATAGAATTTGACAGTATTGGTAAAATTAAAGTTCCTGGTGATAAGTATTGGGGTGCTTCGACTGAAAGATCAAATAAATATTTCAATATTGGGGATTTTTTAGTTAGGCCTTTGGTTATTCATTCAATAGCAATTGTTAAAAAAGCTGCTGCGATTGTGAATGCTAAAAATAAAGATTTAGATCCTAAATTAAGTAAGTACATCATCAAAGCTGCAGATGAAGTAATTAAAGGTAAGCATGATGATCATTTTCCTTTAAAAGTTTGGCAAACAGGCTCTGGAACACAAACAAACATGAACGTAAATGAGGTGATCGCCAACAGGGCTATAGAAATGATGGGTGGTAAATTAGGATCAAAAAAACCTGTTCATCCTAACGATCACGTAAATAAATCTCAATCCACTAATGATGTTTTTCCAACTGCAATGCATATTGCCATTGCTTTAAAAACAAGGGAAAAACTTTTACCCTCATTAAAATTATTAGAAAAAGAATTAGCCAAAAAATCTAAAGAATTTAAATCTATTGTAAAAGTTGGTAGGACCCATTTGCAAGACGCCACACCTTTGACTTTAGGGCAAGAATTCTCTGGTTATCATGCTCAATTAAAACAATGTATTGTAAGGATTGAAAGTGCACTTAAAGAAATTTATTGTTTAGCTCAAGGCGGAACAGCTGTAGGTACTGGGCTTAATACAAAAAAAAACTTTGATAAAAAAATTGTTAAAGAAATTAGTAAAATAACAAAACTACCATTTAAACCTGCGTTAAATAAATTTGCTGCTTTAGCGGCTCATGATGAGATTGTAAATTTTTCAGGTACTCTAAATACTACTGCTGTGTGTTTAATGAAAATTGCTAATGATATTAGATTCTTAGGTTCTGGTCCTAGAGCTGGATATGGGGAGCTGATTCTTCCTTCTAATGAACCGGGCTCATCAATTATGCCAGGAAAAGTTAATCCAACTCAATCCGAAGCTGTTACTATGGTTTGTGTAAAAGTAATAGGAAACCACAACGGTATTACAATGGCTGGGTCTCACGGTCACTTTGAACTTAATGTTTTTAAACCTTTGATCATTCATAACATTTTACAATCAATTGAAATTATGAGCGACTCCTCCAAAACTTTTGCACTTTTTTGCGTTAGAGGAATTAAAGCAGATAAAAAAAGAATAAAATATTTACTGGATAATTCCTTAATGCTTGTAACAGCACTAGCTCCAAAAATTGGTTACGATAGAGCGGCTCAGATTGCTAAAACAGCTCATAAAAATGGCACGACTTTAAAACAAGAGGTGGTTAGAGCAGGATTAATCAAAGAAAAAGAATATGATAAGATTATGAATCCTCTAAATATGACTAAGCCCAAATAATTTACGAAATTTCTATAATAAATTCCCTAATTTTTTTTATATCAAAAATTCCTAATAAATTTTTATTAAAAAATATTCTTTCAAATGATGTTTTAAAATAATTCAAATCTTCTTTTGATGCCTCGTAATCTTGATTAGCCGTAATATTTTTAAAGTTTATTTTGTTATTAAGAATATTAACATTGCCCTCAACTTTAATATTAAATATTTCATTTTTATTTTTATTTTTAATTGAAAATCCTTTTAAAAATTTCTTTTTATCTTTAGAAGTAATCTTGCAATCGAAATATAGAATAGGGTATTCTATTAATAAGTTTATATTACCTTGGCATTTAAATAGACTGTCTGAAATTTCAATAATCTTTGTATAAGTTAGACGTCCATAAGCTAAATTAATTTTTAAATTTAAATTATCAATTAAATTTTTATCAAATTTTTTTGACTTAAAATCTATCTTATTTCTAGTATTTATGTTTTTTATAAATTCTTTTTGAGCAAGGATTAAATTTAAATTTAAATCTTTAAATAAATTTATATCTATATCTTCAATTTTAAAAATTGAATTAAAAGAAAAGAAAGGTTTGTATATCACTATAGTTTCATTATTAAATGACAAATCTTTATTTCTAAAAAAAGAATTATAAATTTTTATTTTTTTATCATCATATTCAAAGTTAAATTTTAAATTTGAATTTAAAAATTTAGATTTGAAAACACCATTTTTTAAATATTCATTTTTTATTTCATTTAAATTAACTTCTGCCGTAACCCCAGTTTTAAATAATTTGAAATTTATTTTATTAAAGTTATCACTTATTATAATTTTAAATTTTTTTTTAAATAATTCGCCTGTAAATATATTTTTATTGTACCTATGATTCGAAAAATGAAGATTCTTTATATTAATTAAAAGTGAGTCACTTTTTTTTACTTGGAGATTTGAGTTTATAATTATTAATTTATTTTTTGAGTTATAAATATAAGCAATTAAAGCTTTTAGATTATTGTCAGACAATAGTATCCTGCTTTTATTTAGAACTATTTTATTTGTTTTAAAATCTACATAATTGTAAATATTGAGCAGTTTGGGATAAATCTTTAAACTTAATGCATCTATTTTTATCGTATCGGTTTCTACACCTGCTTTAATATTTTTAATTTCTATATTTGGTATTGGCAGTGCATTATACTTTATATTTTCATACTCTTGTAATTTTAGATTATAATTATCTAATAGAAATTCTTTAATAACAGCGTCTTTTTTTTTATAGTCAAAAAAATGTGGAATTGTAAAAAACATGACTACTGAAATAAAAAAAATTACAAAAAGATACCTTAAAAAAAATAGGAATTTGAATAGAATTGAATATTTGTTGTGAATTCTTTTATAAATTTTATTTATCATTTTTTTATATTTACAACTAGTATATATATTGAAATTCCCACGTATGAATAACATAGATAATTTAATTGAAAACCTTAACAAAGAACAAAAAGATGCTGTTTTAAATACAGAAGGTCCTAATTTAATTGTTGCTGGTGCTGGATCTGGAAAAACTCGAGTATTAACTACGAGGCTTATTCATATTATCCATCAAAAAAAAGCTTGGCCCAATCAAATACTTTGTGTGACTTTTACAAATAAGGCAGCAAAAGAAATGCAAAATAGAGTGATGGGTTTCATTAAAGGTAGTTCTAATGCTGTCCCGTGGTTAGGAACGTTTCATTCTATAAGTGTTAAATTTTTGAGGAGGCACGCTGAGGCTTTAAATTATAAAAGCAATTTTACAATCTTAGACACCGATGATCAAAAAAAATTAATAAGAAATATTGTTAAAGGAGAAGATCTGGATGCAAAAAAATTTTCACCTCAACTTATAATGTATCATATAGATCAATGGAAAAATAAAGGTTTACTGCCAAAGGATGTTAAATTAGAAAAATCTGGTTCTATCGTAAAGGCAATTTTAAAAGTTTATGAAATCTATCAAACCAAAACTAAAGATTTAAATGCATTTGATTTTGGAGATTTGATTTTATTTTGTGTAAAGCTTTTTGAAGAACATGGTGACATAAGGGAGATTTATCAAAATAATTTTAAATATATTCTTGTAGATGAATTTCAGGATACAAATTTTATTCAAAACAAATGGCTTAACTTGTTAGTAAATGATAAACAAAATATTTGTTGCGTAGGTGATGATGATCAATCGATTTATAGTTGGCGAGGTGCTGAAATAAAAAATTTTTTAACCTTTGATCAAATTTATAAAAATTGTAAAGTTTTTAAATTGGAGCAAAATTATAGATCTACCAAAAACATATTGGAAACTGCATCTACTTTAATCTCTAATAATTCAAATAGAGTTGGAAAAAAATTGTGGTCATCAGCCGCTCAGGGAGAATTAGTAAAATTAAATTGCTATCGCACAGGAAAGGAAGAGGCTCAAGGTATAAGTGACATAATTGAAAAAAATGTTAAAAAAAAACATTCACTGAACGATGTTTCAATTTTAGTTAGAGCTATTTATCAAACTAGAGAATTTGAGGAAAGATTCCTTCAAGTTGGAATAGGATATCGTGTTTTAGGAGGTATTAAATTCTATGAACGAGCTGAAATAAAAGATGCGGTATGTTATTTAAGAATAATAAATCAAAAGTACGATGACTTAGCTCTTGAAAGAGTGATAGGTTCGCCAAAAAAAGGTATTGGAGATAGCACTTTAAATCAGATTTATCAATTTGGTAAAAATAATAATCTCTGTTTGGAAGACTCAATTAAAAAACTTTTAGAAGATGGAGGTTTTAGACCTAAAATTAAAACTACACTCACTCAATTAACTAATATGATTACAAAATGGCGTAAGGATTCTTTAAAAATGAAGCATTTTGATTTACTCAAACTAGTGCTCGATGAGTCTGGTTATTCTGCAATGCTTAAAAATAAAAAAGATTTAGAAAATGAAAATAGATTAGAAAATTTAAAAGAACTATTAAGAGCGATGCAAGACTATGATAATTTGCAGAACTTTCTAGAACATGTCGCTTTAGCAACTTCAATTGATCAAGAGTGGGAAGGTGCAAAAGTAAATTTAATGACTATGCATGCTGCTAAAGGATTAGAATTTGATGTAGTATTTTTACCTGGATGGGAGGAAGGACTTTTTCCACACCAAAAATCTTTAGAAGAAAAAGGAGATTTTGCTTTAGAAGAGGAACGGAGATTGGCTTATGTAGGAATTACAAGAGCTAAAAAGGAAGCTTATTTATCTTTTGCAATGAAAAGAGCATATCACGGTGATTGGATGGACGCTTTGCCATCAAGATTTATAAATGAAATTCCCGATGAAAGTGTTGAAAAAAATGAAATCGGTACTGATAAAACAAATGATGATTTTGAATTCAATCAGGATAATTCAATAGAATTTGACGCGGAGTACAGAAGTCCAGGATGGGATAGATATAAGAAAAACAAAATATTAAAATGGAAAAAATAAAAAAATTAAAAAATACTTTTACAAACAAAAAAATTGATGGGTATATAATTCCCAAAAATGATGAATTTTTTGGAGAATACATCCCTGACCATAAAGATCGATTAAAATATATTTCTAATTTTACAGGATCATACGGCTTTGCACTAATACTAAAAAATAAAAATTATTTATTCGTTGATGGAAGATACACTCTTCAAGCAAATAAACAATCTAGTAATTTTTTTAAAATAAAAACAATACCTGATGAAACCCCAAATGAAGTTTTAAAAAATAAAAAATTAAAAATCGGTTTTGATCCTAGTTTATTTACTAAAATAAATTTAAATTTTTTTTTTGGTAAGACTGATTGTAAATTTATTCCTATAAGAACGAATCTTATAGATAAAATATGGAAAAGAAAAAAAGATAAAGTTCGAAAAAAATTCTATACGTTGCCTCAAACTGCTTTATATGAAAACTATAAAGCAAAAATAAATAAAATTATCTCTAAGTATAAAAAGATTGGGGCTGATTTTCAATTTATAACTGCTAGTGAAAATAATGCTTGGTTGCTTAATATAAGAGGAAATGACTCAAAATATACTCCTATACCAAACAGTTATATTTTAATTGATAAGAAAAAAAATATAATTTTTTTTTGTGATTTAAATAAAATTACACCTTCTTTTAAGAAAAGTTTTAATAAAATTAAATTCGTTGATATAAAAAATACTAGTTCAGTTCTTTCAAAAATTTACAAAAAAAAAATTATAATAGACAAGAATACTTGCTCTATTTATTTTGAAAATCTTATTTTAAAAAATAATAAAATACTTAAACAAATAGACCCTATTTATTTTTTGAAAGCGATCAAAGAAAAAGAAGAAATTGAAAACATTAAAAAAGCTCATATCTATGACGGTGCAGCTTTGACTAAATATTTATTTTGGTTAAAAAATAATTTTTTGAAAAAAAAAATTACTGAAATAAGTGCTGAAAAAAAATTATTTACTTATAGAAAAAAAAATAAAAGCTTCAACTTTTTAAGCTTTCCGACAATTTCTGGGACCGGCCCTAACGGTGCTATAATACATTATAAAGCAACACATGATAGCAATCGTATATTAAAAAAAGGTGATATCTATCTAGTGGATTCCGGCGGTCAATATAATTACGGCACAACAGACGTAACTAGGACTATTTCTCTAAAAAATTCTAATAGAAGAATTAAAAACATTTTCACTAGAGTGCTAAAAGGTCATATTGCTGTTGCTAGTTTTAATCTTAAAAAAAATACTACTGGATCAAAAATTGATCAAAAAGCTAGAAAATATTTAAAAGAAATTAATTTAGATTATGCTCATGGGACAGGTCATGGCGTAGGTTACTTTCTCAACGTGCATGAGGGACCCCATGCAATATCAAAAAATAACACAGTAAATTTCAAAGAAGGAATGATTGTTTCCAATGAACCTGGTTTCTACGAAAAAAATAAATTTGGAATTAGGATAGAAAACTTAATTTACGTTAAAAAAAATAAAAATAAAACCTGTTTCGAGAATTTAACTATGGCACCTATTGATAAAGAATTAATAGACGAAAAAATTCTTAACAAAAATGAAAGAAATTGGTTGAATGGCTACCATAAAAAAGTATTTCATAGCCTCAAAAAATTTATGAACAAAACCGAGGTTATAGAATTAAGAAAATCTTGCTCAGCTATCTAAAATCTTTTTCCACTCTTTTTCTAATAAAATTTTAACTTTTAATTCTTTTGCTTTATCAATTTTTTTTTTTGTGGGCTTATTATGCCCGACTATTAATAAGTCAAGTTTTTTTGAGATTGATCCTAAAACTTTACCACCATTATTTTCTACTATTGATTTAGCCTCTGATCTGCTCATATTTTGAAAACCACCAGTGAACATTAATTTTTTACCAGAAAATTTTCCATCAATATTTTTTACTATGTAATTTTTAATTGTTAATTTATTAATTAATTTTTGAACTATCTTATTATTTTTTTCATTTTGAAAAAAATTATCTATTGACTCTATCTGTGTTTCCCCAATTCCGTCAAGATCATTTAAATTAGCTAATATTTTTTTTCTATTCTTAGATGTAAAAAATTTTGTAAAACTTATAATTGAACCAAAAAAACTAGCTAGAATTTTTGCGTTTTCTTGACCAATATGCCTAATGCCTATTGAATAAATAAATTTATCAAAAGCTATATATTGAGATTTTGTAATAGCTTTCTTTAAGTTATTTATTGAAAGTTCGCCCCAACCCTCAAGTTTTTTTACTTTATTATAATCTATCGTGAAAATATCAGCTGGCTCTTTTATTATACCCAAATCCCAAAATTGCTCTATAACTTTTTTTCCTAGCCCATCTATATTGAAAGCTTCTTTTGAAACTATATGCTTAAGTTTTTCCTTAGCTATAAATTTACAATCATATCCCTTAGTACATCTTCTCACTGCATCAAGTTTTTTTGTACTTTTGCTTAATTCTTTTTTTGTACTAGCACCACACAAACATTTTGTAGGAAAAATAAATTTTTTACTGTTTTCTTTTCTTTTAAATTTGTCAACAGATACAACCTGTGGAATTACATCTCCGGCTCTCTGAATTTTTATTGTGTCTCCTACTCGAACATCTTTTCTTTCAATTTCATCTTCGTTATGTAAAGTAGCATTCGATACAATTACTCCGCCCACATTTACTGGTTCAACTTTTGCTACGGGAGTTATTGCCCCTGTTCTTCCAACTTGAATTGTTATATCTTTTATTTTTGTAATAGCTTTTTCAGCTGAAAATTTATATGCTATTGCCCATCTTGGTGAGTTAGAAGTTGTACCTAATCTTTTTTGTAAACTTAAATCATTTACCTTGTAAACAATTCCATCAATATCATAATCTAATGATGAGCGTAAAAGATCGATTCTCTCATGTTGTTTTTCTATCTCATCTATACCATTTATAATTTTAGTTAATGGATTAGTTATAAAATTCCAAAAAGATATTTTTTCTAAGAATTCAGACTGTGTTTTAAATATCATTGGTTTTACAGCACCAAATCCATACGCAAAATATTTAAGCGGTATCTTTTTGGTTTCTTCAGAATGTTTCTGTCTTAAAGATCCTCCAGCTGCATTTCTAGGGTTAGCAAAATTATCTTTAATTTTGATAAAATCTGTTTTACCAATAAATACTTCACAACGAATTTCTAATAGTTCAGGAACATCTTTTGCCATAATTTCTGTTGGTATACTTTTTATAGTTTTTAAATTTTCTAATATATCTTCTCCTTTAGTTCCATCACCTCTTGATAAGCCGGTTGTTAGTTTGCCATCTTCATAAATTAAAGTAGCAGATATTCCATCAATTTTAGGTTCTGCGAACAATTCCAAATCTTTACCTTGAATGTTAATAAAATTATTTACTTTTTTAATAAAGTCCACCATATCTTTTTTATTAAATGCATTTGATAAGGATAGCATGGGTATTAAGTGATCTTTTTTTTTAAACTTATTAGAAGGTTTTGCGCCAACAATATTTTTTGTTAAATGAAGAGTGCTAAGATAGTTATATTTTTTTTCAAGTTTAAAAATTTCTTTTTTTAAACTATCATATTCAGCGTCTATTATTTCTGGTTTGTCTTTATTAAAATATAACTCGTTATGTCTTTTTAAATTATCAACTTTTTTTTTATAATCTTTTATTACTTTACTTTTGTCTACCATGTATTCTATTTAATCATATTAATTATTTTTTTAATTAAACCCTTCTTTTTTTTTGGCTTCTTAGTAAGAATAGGCGAATAATCTTTATTTAATACTTTGTAAGATTTTTTGAACCATTCGCTGGAATTATAATTATATCCTAATACACTTGCATATTTATTTGCCTCTTCTAGTAATCCTAAATGATAATGTATTTCAACTAATCTATGAAGGGCTTCTTCTACAAATACAGTCTTATCATAATCTTCCACTATTAATTTTAAACGATTGATAGCTGGAATCCATTTTTGGACTGATACGTAGTATTTTGCTATATACATTTCTTTTGCAGCAAACTGATTTTGTACTAAATTTTTTTTAAAACTTAGATCAATTGCATATTCAGTCTTAGGATATTTTTTTAGAAAAAAATCTATTTTTTCTCTTGTCGATGTTAAAGGTTTAAGATCGTGTTCTTCATCACCTATTTGCTCAAAATAAATTATTGCAGTCAGATAATGGGCGTAGATTATATTTTTATCAGCAGGATAATTTTTTAAATATCTTTCTAATGTTTCTATCGCTTCATCATATAAATTAATTCCATATAATGAGAAGGCTGACATTAAAGCTGCTTTTGCTGCATAACTTGGAACTTCAAAATTTAACTCTGCCTCAGAAAATTTTTTACTTGCAAAAAAGTATTCATTTTTTTTCATAGCATCTAATGCTTCTTGATATAGCAAATATGAATTAATTTTTTTAGACGGCGAATAAATTTCATTTTCTTTTTTTGCACAAGAAAATGTTATTATTAAAAATATGATTAAAAATATGCGAATAAACATAACTGACTATTATCAGAAAAATTCCAAAATAATATGGTAAAATTTATTAAGCTGATGCTGCTAATTTAAGGGGTTTACTTATGTTTAGTTCTTGTGAAATTTTGAAATCTTCAGACAATTCATATTTGTAGCAAGTATTAGAACTAAGCAGTTTTCTTAAAAATTTATTTGTAAATTCGTGGCCACCCTGATGACATTTGACTTTCCCTAATATTCTAAAGCCAGACAACAAGAAGTCTCCGGCTAGATCTAAAATCTTATGATTAACAAATTCATTTTTATTCCTCAATCCACCTTCATTAATCACTCTATCATTGTCTACTACTATTGCGTTTTGCAATGAACCTCCTTTGGCTAAACCAGCTTGTTTAATTTTTTCAATATCTTCGTATAAACAAAAAGTTCTAGACTCAGAAACAACATTGGTATTATCCTTTTGAAAATTGATTGTACTTTTTTGATTTCCAATTATTTGGTTTTTATAATTTAATTCGAAATCTACCTCAAAAGTATTATTAGGCTCGATTGAAATTTTTTTGTGTTCTTCTTTTAGTTCTACCTTATCTAAAATTTTAATATATTTTCTTTTTTTTGTAAGTGTTTTAGTTTTTATTGTGCTAAGTTTGTCTAAGAAAATTTTTGCAGATCCATCCATTATCGGAACTTCTTTATTGTCTATTTCAATTACAGCATTGTCAATTTCCGCTATATATAATGCCGCTAATAAATGTTCAACGGTTGAAACTTTAACACCGTGTTTATTTTCTAAAGTAGTGCATAATTTTGCTGAAGTAACATTTTTATAATTAGCCTCAATTAAATTGTTTTCACTTAAATCAACTCTTTTAAAAATTATCCCTGAGTCTTCTATCCCTGGGTTTACTTTGACTATAGATTTTGTTCCAGAATGTAGCCCCACTCCTTCAAATGTAAGCGGGTTAGACAGTGTTGTTTGATAAATTTTTTGCATTGAAAGTTTATACAAAATTAATGAGCTCTAATTAAAACAACTAATGTTTCTGAAAATAACAAAGATTAGTTAAATAATAGATCAAAAAACCTTGCAATTGCGGTTTTTTTAGCTTTAGTAGTTGGTATAGCTTCCCTCTTCCACCCATAATGGATAATCTCGTAAGTCTTTTTAATTAGCTCTTCAGGGGAGTCGCTTTCTATTGTTTCAACATTGTAAAAATTATTTACTGAAAAATGAAAAGCATATAAATCTTTAAAACATTTCAATTTTGATTCTTTACACATTGACAGAAAATTAACTTTTACTTTATTGGCATAATTAACAAGATTAATATTTTCAGATAATATTTTCCTAGATATTTCTTCTATTCTGGCATCTACAATATCATAAATTAATTTTTTCTTTATTTTTCTATAATTTATTTTGTCGAAAAAATTCTCTTCTATAAATTCGTTTTCTGATAAATTTTTTTTTAATATAGCTTGACTTAAATAATTTTTAATTATTGTTTTGTTTAATGATGTAATTTTACAAATGTCATTTATTACTATATCATTTCCAAAATTAAACTCTTGTTCAAATTTAAGAGAGTCATTTTCAAAATAAATAATTTTTGAATTTTTGTCGTTAATTTTTATTTGAAAGAAACTATTAATTTTTTTATTTTTTTCACTAATACATGCATTTTCTATAAAACTTTTACTTATAATTTTCTTCAATTTTAAATTACACTTTTCGAAAATATTCAAAATATTTTTGTAATCATTATTATTAATTAAGATAAAGGACAATTCATGATAATAAAAATCTCCAAATAAGCCAATAGGTAAATTTTGATTTTCTTTTTTGTCTAAGCAAAACTTAGAATTGAAAATATGAAGGATAGTATTTTTGTCTTCAATTATATCTACCTCCGACTTTAATGTGTTTAAAATATAAGTGATATTCTCTCTCAAAAGTTGCGAACCATTCAATCTTTTAAATCCTGCAAAATTAATAAATTTTAGATTAAAATTTCCTAGTATTAAAACTATTTCTTTAAATGTGTACTTTAAATTTTTTTCTATCAAATAAATATTTTCTTTAATTTCTTTGAAGACTTTTTCAAAATCGAACATTCTATTATTTTCAATTCCTGCTATTGGAACTTTTGTTTTAAAAACTATATTAAAATTATCTTGTTCATCAATTTCAGAAACAAAAAAAGAAAAGTTTAGATTATTGATTTCCAAATAAAGAGTGGGTGATAATTTTTTCATATTTTACTTTAAAATAAGTTGGTTATTCAATCTATAGTCAAATACTTTATATTTTAAAAACTCATTTTTATTTATTAAATCTAAATAATTTTCTAAACTTTTTATATAATTATTGGAAGGAAGCTTGATTATTTTTTTATCAACAGTTTCGATATCCCATCTTTTTGACTCATAAAGAGAATATCGTCTAATTAATTTTAAAGGGAAGTTAATTTTTTTTAAATTATTATAAAAAATTTTAAACTGTTCTTTACTACCAAATACATATGGTAGATCTTGAAAATTTTTAAAATTTCTATACTCAATTAAGTTAATATCTTCTGTTAAATAAAATTTATTTTTTTCTTTTTGTAAAACTGCAATTGGCTTTGCCTCAAAAATTATTATCTTTATGGTATCAGGATATTTTTTTTTTAGTTTAAAGCTTCTAATAAAGTCATTTTGAATAAGTATTTTTTCAATCTTAGTATTATTTAAAAATAGAATATTTTTTTCGTAAATTGGTGATAACATTTCTTTTAAGTCTTTTTTTTTTAATAAATAATTATTTTCAATAATTATTTTTTTTAAGTTGAAATTTGAAATTGTTATTTTCTCTCGAGAAGAATATGTTGTTAGTAATATTATTAGTGCTACAGCAATAGCTATCTTTTTGTTCATCTATTAATACTTGCGTCTAATAATATCTTTTCTACTAAATTTTCAAAAGTTAATCCTTTATATCTAGAAATTTCAGGTACTAAAGATAAACTTGTCATGCCTGGCTGGGTATTAATTTCCAATAAGTAAAAAGTATCTTTATAATATTTAAAATCTGATCTTGTAACACCTCTGCATTTTAAAACTTTATGTGTTTTTTTCGCAATTCTTAGAACTTCTTCATATTTTTTTTTGGATAATCGTGCGGGCATTACATGTTCAGTTTTTGCTTTTTTTGTATACTTAGCTTTGTAATCGTAAAATAATCGTTTTGGTACAAGCTCAATGGCGCCCAACGAATTGCCATTTATAACTGCAACTTGAATTTCTTGTCCTCCTATATATTCTTCAAATATTAATTCATCATATTTTGCAAATAATTGACTTGCTGATTTTAATAATTTTTCTTTGTTTTGGCAAACCTCAACACCTATGCTTGATCCTTCATTGATTGGTTTAATAACTATTGGAAATTGAATTTTTTTATATTTGATAAGTCCAAGCACAAAAATTTTTTTAAAATCAATTTTACGAACTGAGAAGAATTTCGGGGTTTTAATTTTATTTTTAATAAATATTTCTTTTGAATTAATTTTATTCATAGCATTAAAAGAACTTATTACACCTGAATGAGTATAGGGTATTTTTAAATATTCAAAATAACTTTGCGCAACACCATCCTCTCCATCTCTTCCATGCAGGGCATTAAAAATGACATCAGTATTATTTTTATTGATTAAATTAAAATTTTTTAATTTAGGATCAAAAGTTGAAACTTTATAACCTTTTAATTTTAGAGCCTTAATACATGCTTTTCCACTGTCTAAACTAACGGCTCGTTCACCCGATCTGCCACCAAGAACAACTAAAACATTTTTAAATTTTTTTTTATTCACCAGTAATTTTGATCTCCAACTCTAAATTTTCTCCAGTTTTTTCGTATACCTTTTTTTTTACTTTTTTAATTAAGTTTTCAATATCAGAAGATTTAGCATTTCCATTATTAATAAAAAAATTACAATGCTTTTGTGAAATCATAGCATCTCCTTCCTGAAATTGATCACAACCTGATTTTTTAATTAACATCCAAGCCTTTTTATTCTTACTAATATTTTTAAAAGTACTACCGCATGTTTTTATTTGACTTGGTTGAGATAGTTTTTTTTTTTCAATAAGATATGATTGTTTTTTTTCTATCTCATTTTTTCTACCAATTAGTCCTTTTAATTTTGCAGAAATAATAATCAAATTATTAGGTAAATTTGTCCCTCTATATGAAAACTTGATATCTTCTTTTTTAATTTCTATTTCTGACAAAGTATTTATATCTATAGCTTTAATAGACAATAAAACTTTAGATATATCATTATCATAACAGCCACTATTCATTATAATTGCACCTCCAATTGATCCTGGTATACAATATAAAAATTCTAAATTTCCCAAATTATTATCTTTAGCAAAATCGGCAACTTTACGGTCAAGGGTTGCTGCTCCTACATCTAGGGTATCTTTATCAAGAATTTTAATATAAGAAAAATCTTGTGCTAATTTTACGACAGCCCCCTTTACACCACTATCTCTAAACAGCGTATTAGATCCAGCTCCTAAAAATGTTATTTTTAAATTTTTTTTTTTTGCTTCTAATAAAAATTCTATGAGTTGTTTCTTATTTTTTGCCTTATATAAATAGTCAGCAATTCCACCTAAATTAAACCAGCTATAATTAGAAAGATTTACATTTTTACTTAGACTACCTCCAAATTTTTTTAAAAAACTATTATCTAATGTCATAGTGAAAATTTAAGACCTGTCATCCATTTTGATATTGATCCTGCTCCCATTCCAATTATTATTTCATTGCTGATTAAATTTTTTCTAAGATACATGCTTAATTCTATTTCATTTTTAATAACTATTACCTGCGTGTTTGAGTTTTTAGCAATTAAATTGGCAAATTTAATTAGATCAAATTTAAAATTTTTCCTTTCACCGGCAGCATACAATGGACATATAATTACTACATCAGATTTAGAAAAACATTTTGAAAATTGATTTTTTAAAGAAATAACTCGTGAATATCTATGTGGCTCAAAAACACTAATGATTTTTCTTTTAGGGTTAACGTTGTGGACACCTTCTAGAATCGAGCTTATTTCTGTTGGATGATGAGCATAATCATCATAAAAGTCATTTTTATTTTTTGTACAAACCTTGGTCATTCTTCTTTGAACTCCTGAAAATTTTTTCAACGACTTCTTAGCCATATTTAGATTGGCTCCAAGATTTAGGCAGACAATGAAAGCTGCTGCAGCATTAAGTACATTGTGCTTTCCAAGTAATTTTACTGTTATATTTTTAATAAGTTTTCTTTTTTTATCCTTATCTTTGAAAATTAAATTAAAGTTTGTGCTATCGGAGTTATACTTTATTTTTTTTATTTGATAATCAGCTTTTTTATTTTCACCATATGTAACGATATTTTTATTTTTAATTTTATTTAAAATTTTTTTAATATTGCTACTATCTAGGCAAATTATCGCTTTGCCAGTAGGTGGAGTTTTATTTATAAACTCTATGAAAGAATTTTCTAAATTTTTATAATTTTTATAATAGTCTAAGTGCTCGTAATCAATGTTAGTTACTATGGAATAATTAATCGGTAATTTTAAAAAACTTCCGTCCGACTCATCAGCTTCTAATATAGCCCAATCACCTTTTCCAAGCTTTGCGTTACTTTTAAAAGAATTAATTACTCCACCATTAATAATAGTGGGGTCTAGTTTTTGATCAGATAAAATTTTTGCCACTAGAGATGTTGTTGTAGTTTTTCCGTGTGAACCTGTAATTATTATATTTTTTTTTAAAGAAACGGCGTCTGCTAAAACTTCAGCTCTTGAGTAAATTGGTATTTTATTTTTTTTTGCGTATTTAAGTTCAGTGTTGTTATTTTTTATTGCTGTTGACTTAACTACAATAGTGGCTCTTTTAACATTATTCGATGAATGACCAATAAATATTTTAATTCCTAGTTTTGAACAACTAATAATATTTTTGTTTTTACTTTGATCGCTTCCCTGAATTTTAAATCCCATATTCTTCATTACTTGAGCAAGTCCGCTCATTCCTATACCGCCTATACCAACAAAATGAATAATATCTTTTTGACCTAAATTAATTTTTTTCATTTGTAATTTTCTCTATTTGAATGATTAAATTTTTAAAAATATTTTTGTCAGAATATTGTCTTTGATTTGATAAAATATTTTTTATTAATGATTTGTCTCTAAAAATAGAATTAATAAGATCATGTAACTTATATTTTATATCTTTTTCATCCAATAAATAACCATAATCTTTTTTTACATAAAACTCAGCATTTTTATATTGGTGATTGTCTGTTGATGTAGGAAGCGGTATTGAAATGAAAGGAATTTTAACGTTAATTAATTCACCTAAGACTGAGGCTCCAGAGCGTGTAATTACTAAGTTAACTTTAGAATAATAATCTATAATTCTGTCAGTAAAATTAAATATCTCAAAATCTATTTTAGCTTTTTTATAAAACTCACATAAATATTCGTTTTGATGTTTTAGACATTGTTGATAAATTTTAATCGGTACTAGTGGATTTTTTAATTTTTTAAAAACTTGAGGAAGTTCTTCTGCAAAAGTTCTTGCGGCCTGGCTACCTCCTAGGACTAAAACTTTTATACCATCAATGCTATTTTTATTTTCTCTGGCACAACTTAAATTTATTATTTCTTCTCTTATTATATTACCTATTTCAAAAACTTTTTTTTTATATTTTTTTGAGATACCTTCGAGCTCTTCATAAGAAACGAATATTTTGCTTGCAAAGGGCAATAAATACTTATTTGCTTTTCCTATAATTAAATTATTTTCATAAATAATAAATTTAATTCTTAAAATCGATGCCGCCATGCAAATTGGAAAAGATGAATACCCTCCCATTCCAAAAATAATTGAAGGCCTATTAAAAAGCAAAATTGATAAAGATTTAATTGTTGCATAAATAATCGTGAATACAGAAAATAAAAAAATAAAAATATTTTTTTTAATCAATGGTGATGAAGGAATTTTTATTATATCAAAATTTTTATAATCTTTAAAATATTTTAAACCTCGTTTATCAGTGGTTAATTTCACACTATAATTATTTCTTATTAAATAATTTGCCAAACTATAAGCAGGAAATATGTGGCCGCCAGTCCCGCCAGTTGCAATTAATATTTTTTTCTTAGTCATATAAATAAGATTTATTTTTTGTATAATTTAAAACTAATCCTGCCAAAATTGCACTTCCAATTAAAGATGAGCCACCATAACTTAAAAAAGGTAAAGTCATTCCAGTGGTAGGTAATAAATTTGTATTGACCCCAGCATGAATAAATGTCTGAAATATCAATAACGTCGCTAACCCACTTAAAGAAATTCTTAAGAATTGATTGTCTTGGTTAAAACAATTTTTAATAATTCTAAATGAAATGTACAAAAAGATAAGTAATATCATTATAGAAACAATGGAACCATATTCCTCAGATATAACAGCAATAACATAATCTGTATGTGCCTCCGGAACACTTTCTTTTAAAATACCCTCGCCCATTCCTTGTCCAGTCAAACCACCTAACTTGATAGCATCTAGAGCTGATGATGATTGAAATTTATCTCCCTGACTTGGATCAAAAAAAGTAATTAACCGGTTAATTATATACCCAAATTTTTCGGGCAAAAAAAATAACAAAGAACTCAGAAATATTAAAAAAATTGAAAAGAAAATAAAAATATAAACTAAACTTACGCCAGAAATAAAGACAGTTGTAACCCAACTGCCTATAAGTAATACTGACTGACCTAAGTCTGGCTGGTCAATTAACAAAATTATAACTGATGCTAAAATAATAAAACTTAGAATATATTTAATATTTGATTTTTGAATTTTTTCAAAAGTTAGAATTTTTACAGTCATTAGTATAAAGAAAGGTTTTAATATTTCGATTGGCTGTAATCTAAAAAAATAAAGGTTAATCCATCTTTTAGCACCATTAACTTCTAATCCGATTACGGGAACCAACGCCAAGAAAATAAACGATATTATAAATAATGGTACAACAAGCTTTATTAGTAATTCAGTTTTAATAATTGAAATTGTAATCATGATTATTAAAGCTAAAAAAGAAAATTTAAGATGTTGTGTAAAAAAAAAATAATAGTCCTTGTTTAGTCTTTCACCGGCAAGTGAAGATGTGGAAGAAAATGAGAAAAACAATCCTAGAAAAAACAGAGAAAAAAAACAAAATAAAATTTTTTTATCTATACTTCGCCAATAATTGATAAATAAATATTTAAACGAGTTTTCTTGCATATATTTTACATATTTTTTTGAATTCATTTCCTCTATGTTCAAAACTTTTAAATTGATCAAATGAAGCTGCAGAAGGACTTAATAAAATAGATTTTTCATTATATTTTTGTAACTTATTGTCCTTTAAAATTTGAATTAGTGAATTTTTTAAATCTTTGGTAATAGAAAAAAGTAGTTTACCTTTAATTTGATTTTTAAAAAATTGTATATTCTTTCCTATTAAATAACATTTGATAATATTTTTTTTATATTTAGATAAGTTTATTTTATCATTTTTTTTTGGTAGACCACCGAGGATCCAATAAATATTTTTTAAACTCGATAAAGCAGATTGTGTAGCGATAAATGAAGTCGCTTTAGAGTTATTTATAAATGTTATATTCTTTTTTTTTAAAAAAATTTCAAATCTATGGGGTAATCCTTTAAATGATTTCATGGTATTTATAAAAGGTGTATCTTTAATTCCTAATAATTTTGAAACAGTATAAATAAAACTCATGTTTTCATCATTAATGTTAGATGTTAAATAACTATTCTTAATTTTATTTTTTATTTTTTTGTATTTTTTATTGTCTGGTACAATTAACTTGCTCAAATATTTTTTTTTAATAAAAATATTTTTAAATTGATTATTAATTATTGCAAAATGATTTCTTGTTTGAAGATTAAAAATTTTTAATTTTGAGTTTAAATATTTACTCATGGTGCCATGCCAGTCTAAATGATCATTCGTTAAATTTAAAAATAAAGCAAAATCTGGACAAATAAATTTTGAATGAAAAAGCTGAAATGATGAAGCTTCAATAATTACGTAACTATTTTTTATATTTTTTAAATCTAATATTGGAGTGCCTATGTTTCCACCTAATGAGATTTTAAATTTATTGTTTTTAAGAAGGTGTTCCAGTAATTTACAAGTAGTTGATTTACCATTAGTGCCGGTGACAACGATAGTTTTAGATTTATTATTGGTTAAGTAAAATAAGTCTAAATCTGTGATTATTTTTTTTTTAAAGTTAACAAGATTTTTATTTTTTTCTAAATTTATGCCTGGAGCTAAAACAATATAATCAATTTGCTTTAATGTTTGTTTTAAATTTTTTGTTCTATGATTTTTTAGTAAATTTTTTTTTTTATCGTCCCATACTTTAAAATTTTTAATTTTATTTTTCTTGAAAAATTTAATTACAGAACACCCGGATAGACCTAAGCCGTAAACAAGGAACGATAGTTCTCTGAGTTTATAAATTTGAGACATGCTTTATCTTAATTTTAATGTTGCTAGTCCAACCAATGCTAATATGATAGCTATTATCCAAAATCGAATTACAATTGTTGACTCTGCCCACCCTTTTTTTTCAAAATGATGGTGTATTGGCGCCATCTTAAAAATTCTTTTTCCAGTTAATTTAAATGAGACCACTTGTATTATCACCGAAACAGTCTCTAAAACAAATAGACCTCCAATGATAGCTAAAACAATCTCATGTTTAACAATAATTGCTATTGCTGCTAGTGACCCCCCAAGTGAGAGCGAACCTGTGTCACCCATGAAAATTTTTGCTGGAGGTGCATTATACCAGAGAAAACCTAAACAGGCCCCTACAACTGCACCACAAAAAATAGATAATTCTCCAACATCGGGGATATATTGAATCTGAAGATACTCAGAAAAAATTGTATTACCTACCACATATGAGATTAATGTGAATGAAAGAGCTACTAACATCACAGGCACTGTTGCCAATCCGTCTAAACCATCAGTTAAATTTACTGCATTAGATGCTCCAATAATTACAAACAAACCAAAGGGTATAAAGAGTAAACCCATGTACCAAATTAGATTTTTAAAAAATGGAAAATAAAGATTGTAAAGGTATTCGTGATTAGAGCATTTTATCAAAATAAATAAAGTTATAACGCCTATAATAATTTGACCAAAAAACTTGTATCTTGATTTAAGTCCATTTGAGTTTTTAAGTTTGATTTTTAAAATATCGTCTAGAAAACCTAATGCTCCTAAAGATAGTGAAACAAAAATTAAAGTCCAAATATAAATATTTGTCAAATCTGCCCATAAAATTGTACTTAATATAATACCAATTATAATAATGACTCCTCCCATAGTGGGAGTACCAGTTTTTTTAATAATATGATCAATAGGCCCGTCTTGTCTTATCGGTCCAGTTATCATTTTATCAGAAAATAATTTAATTAATGGCCCTCCAATAATAAATACAACGACTAAGGAGGTCACAACGGATAAGCCTGTTCTGAAAGTTAAATATTTAAATACGTTCAAAAATGAATATTGATCAATTAGAGAAGTTAATAAATTAAATAACACTTATATTCCTTTTATCATTTTTTTACTAAAATTATTGAGTCCTGTTGCATTCGATCCTTTAATCATCAGGTAATCATTATTTGATATCATTTTGCTCAAACTTAAATCTATATCTTCATTATTTTGAAAAATATTTCCTCTTTTATTTTTATTAATATATTTATATGTGAAAATTGTTTTTTTTCCTTTAATGAATACTTTATCAATATCAGAATTGTTAATAACTTTAGACAGTTTCTCATGATATCTTTTTGACTTAGAGCCTAATTCGAGCATATCTCCTAGTATTAAAAACTTCTTAAATTTTTCCTTTTTAATAAAGTTAAGTTTGTGAATGGCATTTTTTACCGATAATGGATTAGCATTATAACTTTCATCAATTAATTGAAATTTTTTATTATATCTTGAAATGAAATGTTTTTTTCCTCTTCCTTCAGACGGCTCGAGTTTTTTAAATTTTGATTTAATTTTAGATAAGTCTATTTTTAATGTTTTTAAAACTGCTAATGAAGCTAGTACATTATTAATATTTAAATCCTTTATTTCAAAATCTAATATTTTTTTGTTAATTTGAACAAAAATCTTTGAAATATCTCTTTTTTTAATAATTTTTTTAAGACAAATATCTGATTTTTTATGTTTGCCAAAAGTAGAAATATTTAACATATGTGATTTTGCTTTATTGAATAAATATTTAAAATATTTATCATCTCTATTTAAAATAATTGTTCCACCAGATTTAATATATTCTATAATTTCCGATTTAGCCTCAGCTATCCCTCTAACGCTTTTAAAATTTTCTAAATGAGCTTCACCTATATTTGTAATGACTCCTATATGAGGTCTGATTAATTTAGTTAAGTTTTTAATTTCCCCTTTTCTACTCATTCCAACTTCAAAAATACCAAATTTATCATTAAAATTTAAGTTGGATAAACTAATTGGAACTCCTAAATGATTATTAAAAGATTTAGGAGAAGAATAAGTCTTTCCAATATTTTCAAGTAGGTCGTTAATTAAATTTTTTAAGGATGTTTTTCCTGCACTTCCAGTTATTGCAATTATTTTAGCCAAGTTATGTTCTCGTTTTAATTTAGCAAACTGATTCAAAAATGAAGTTATATTTTTAACTCTTATTATTTTTTTTATATTTCTTTTTATAGCTAAGGATGTAATCACACCTCCAGCTCCATTTTTTAATGCATTTTTAACAAATTTATTTCCATCAATTTTTTTTCCCTTAATTGCTAAAAATAAATTATCTTTTTTTATTGTTCTAGAGTCTATTGAGAGACCATGAATATTTAATGGTATTATTTTGCCTAATATTCTTTTTAATATTAGTTTATTTTGTAAATAATTTTGTTGTTTTTTAGTTAAGACTCTTGTTTTCATTGCAATGTTTTTTACAATTTTTTTATCAGAGATATAAATTATCTTATTTTTATAAATTTGCTTTTCTTCATGACCTTTGCCAGCTATTAATATTATTTCCAGAGGATTTGCATTTTGGATTGCTTTTTTTATAGCTTGAGCCCTATTCCCAATGTTAAAAATTTTATTTTTCTCAATATATTTTGAAAGTTCATTTCTTATTTTTTTAGGATTTTCAGTTCTCGGATTGTCATCTGTTATATAAATTTTTTTACAATATTTATTAGCAATTTTTGCCATTAATGGTCTTTTCTTTTGATCTCTATCTCCCCCACAGCCAAAAACTAAAGAAACATTATTTCCATAATTGCTCTTAAGTGATTTTAATGTTTTAAATAATGCGTCTGGTGTATGAGCATAATCGATAAAAACTAAAATATTATTTTTATATTTTTTTACTAATTCATGTCTACCGCTCACATCTTTAAGTTTTTTCACTTTTTCATATATTAATTCCTCTTTTAAACCACATAACTTAATTGCTTCGGATGCCATTGCTATGTTTTTAATTTTAAAATTGCTAACTGGCTCTAAAGAAATATTTTTAATTTTTTCAAATTCTTTTCCTATATCTAGAAGATGTATATTCCTTTTTTTTGAAATTTTTTTTAAAAGTTTAAATGGTGGAATTTCTTTATCAGATATGATTGTTGTTGTTTTTTTTAAAATTTCTCTAAATAATATTAGCTTTGCATTTAAATATAACTTCATAGATTTATGATAATCTAAATGATCTTGGCTAAAATTAGTAAATATTGCAGCTTTAAAATTAATATGATGTAATCTTTTTTGATCTAAACCATGACTAGAAGCCTCAATAATTACATTATCTATTTTTTTCATTTTCAAATAACTTAGATATTTATGGAGTGATATGGTATCCGGAGTTGTAAGGTTGGTTTTTATAATTTTATTATCATACTTAATTCCCAAAGTTCCTATAGATGCAACGGGTATATTGTTTTTTTTTAATATTTGATAAAATGTGTCAGCCACAGATGTTTTCCCGTTAGTACCGGTAACCGCAATAATATTTTTGGGTTTTAATTTGTAAAATCTTGAGGAAATTTCGCTTAAAAAATTTCTTATTTTATTAGTTTTAATTACAAAAACTCTCTTATATTTGAAGTTACAAGTTTTAGAGCAAACTATAACTGAAGCTCCTTTATTGATTGCATCTTTTATAAAGTTTTCTCCGTTAACTTTCTTTCCCTTTATAGCAAAAAAAATATAATTCTTCTTGACTTCCTTGCTATTTGTAGAAAGCCCAGAAATAGTAATATTTTTTTTCTCTTTTGAAATATTATTAATTAAATTTTTCAACAACATGTTGATTTGTAAACTCTTTGTTATTTATGGCTAAAATTGGTCCAATTTTTTCTATAATTTTGCCTGCAACATAAACGGAATTCCAACCAGACGTGTTATAAGGCGCCTTGGTCTTAATGCCTCGATAGTTATAAATCAAATCTCTATTAATTTTGGGATTCTCTAACATTACGAATAAAGTATAGTTTGGTTTATTTGAAGGAAAGACAGAAATAAAAGTATTTATTCTGTTTTTTTTGTCACCATAGCTCTCTGCTGTACCAGTCTTTCCACCTACATAATATCCATCCTTATCAGCTAAACTTGCTGTACCGATTTTACTGCTAACAACTTTTCTTAATATTTTTCTCAATTGATTACTTGTATCTTTTGAAATAATGGAATTTAACTCTTGAATTTTTCTGTTTTTTACCAAACTAGGATTAATTAATTTTCCACCATTCGTTATGGAGGCATATAAAGCTGTAGCCTGAAGAGGTGTAGTGGTAATACCATGACCAAATGAAATTGTTTCTAATTTACATCTGTTCCACTTAAATTGGTGAGGTCTCCCGACTTCTTCCAGCTCAATATTAGGATTTTTTGTCAACTTTGTCTTCTTTATAAATTCTTTAAATCTTTCTTCACCTATTTTTTTCGCTAAAATTACTGAGCCTACATTAGAAGACCTTATTAGAATTTCTTCTACGGATAAGTCATCCGGATGTTCTTTCATGTCTGTGATTTTATGAATAGAACATTTTATTTTTTTTGGTATGTCCTCAATAACTGTATTTGTATTGACTAATTTATGTTCTAATGCCAAAGCTACTGTAAAAGTTTTAAAAATTGATCCAAGTTCATAAACACCTTTTGTAATTTTATTAATAAATTTTTTATCTTTAATGGTTAATCTTTGATTAATGTCAAAACTAGGTAACGACACTAGTGATATTATATCTCCATTATTTACATCCATTAGCAAAGCTCCGCCACCTGTTGCATCAAAAGTTTTAATTGCATTTTTCAACTCATTGCTAATTATGTATTGAATATTACTATCTAAGGTTAATTTGAAAGGTTGGTTTAGTAAATATTTATTCTTTAACTCTTTATCAAAATATTTTTCAATACCTGATATTCCATAGTTATCGTAGTCAACTTGACCAATAATATGGCTAAATAGATTTCCATGAGTATACATTCTTGCTTGGAAAGGTTCAAATTTTATTGCTTTCTCTCCTAATGCCCAAAACTTATCTTTATCAATTTGATCAATTCTTTTCTTTATACGAAAATATTTATTACTATTTAATTTCTTTTTTATTTCATCGATAGGAAGATTTGGAAAGTTTAATCTCAATTTAATTAAAAAATTTTTTTTATCTTTTACTAATTTTGGATCTATTGCCACATGAAAAGTATTAATATTCCTTGAGATTATTACGCCATTTGTATCAACAATATCCCGACGTAATAAAGAAAATTCTAATTTTTGTTTTTCAAAATTAAAATTATTTTTTTTGTTGAGCGAAATATGTGTAATTTTGATTGAAAAAATTAATATCAGAGAGAAAAAGAAAAAGAATAATAAATAAATTCTATCCTGAAAATTATTAGATTTTTTCAATATTTTGTTTTTTTTATTCGTCTCTAAATAATCCTCAAAATAAAAGCTTGCTTGATTAATATCTTTATTATTTTTTGATCTTTTTTTCATTTAAATTTTTCAGGTTGGATATTTTGTTATGAATATTAATTAAATCTGAAATATTAAAAAAAATTTTTGAAAAAGAAATTGGTTTATAATTCTCAAATCCAATCATATTTACTCTTTTCTCAATTTCTTCAGGTGATGTTAGATAATAAAAATCTAGTTGAGCTTGATTAATATTTTTTTCTTTAGACAGAATTTTTGTATGTAAGATTGAAATTTTTTTTTCTATGATTCTTGTTTTATTTTTTATTGCTGATGTTGTTACTAAAAAAGTAACAAATACTACTGTTGAGACTAAAAATTTTGTTTTAAACATTGATAGCTTCCAAATCTAAATATTTTTTAAATTTTTTAATTAAATCTTCTGGATTTTCAAATTTATCTTTGCTTCTAATAGCAAATCTTAATTTTGCTGACCGTGATCGAATATTTTTATCTACTTCTTCTTTTGAAGCTCTTATTACTTTATTTTTATATTCATCAAATAATGTCAATTGGTTTGGTTTATTTTCAGGAAAGTATCTGGACGGTCTAGCTTTATTTTTTGAAAAATTATTAAAGAAGTATTTTACAATTCTATCTTCAATGGAATGAAAGCTAATAACTAAAATTTTACCTCCAGGTTTTAATATTTTTGTAGCTTTTATAATTCCGTTAATTAATTCTGTGATTTCTTTATTAACAAAAATTCTTAATGCTTGGAAAGTTTTGGTGCAGGGATTAATTTTACTAAAATAATTTTTTTTTTTACTTTTTTCAATTATTTTTACTAAATCAGCAGTGTTGGTGATTTTTTTTATATTTCTATGTTTAACAATATTTTTAGCAATTTTAGATGCCTCTTGTTCTTCTCCTAAAATTTTAATTATAGACTTTAGATCTGCTTCGCTTAAATTATTTATAACATCAAGAGCTGAAATTTCATTAAGTCCCATAGCCATGTTTAACTCTTTATTTGATTTAAAAGAAAAACCTCTATCAAGATCGTCTAATTGAATAGACGAAAGACCTAAATCAAAGATTATTATATCTATTTGATCATTTGAAATTGTATCTAATTGACTAAACTTGATTTGATAAAATTTAAATCTTTGAGGAAATTTTTTTTTAAGTTCTTTAGCTATTGGTATTGCATTTTTATCTCTATCCAAGGCTTTGACGTCTGTTTTGATATATTTTAATATTTCTTTGGAATAACCTCCTCCACCAAATGTGCAATCAATATATTTCCCTCCTATTGAGGGAGAAGATATTCTCAACACTTCATTCAACATTACTGGAAAATGATAAAATTCCAGTGATGAAGTATGTTTGTTCATTTATGCAAAGTTGAAACATTAAAACTTTTGTTTTCTTAAAAACGCAGGAATTTCAAAGTCTTCCTCCTCATTAATGTCTTGATCAAATAGCTGTTCTGTATCTTCATCTTCTTGATTTTCAGTTTCTAAGCTAGTTTGTTCCGATTGAAAGCTTTGATCCTCAGAAAATAATTTCGGGGCATGTTCTTTGTTTTCATTATTTTCCATATCTGCTAAATCATTTTCATTTTCCTCTAAAGAATTATTTTCAATATAAGATGCACTTTCAAATGAAACACCTGTTGGAATATTATTTGAAATTTGTTCTTTTTCAGTAAAAGTATCAATCAAATTTTCATTTTCCAATTTGCTTGCTTCCTCCTCTTTTAATTCGTAACTCTCATCAAGTTTAAGAGCTGTGGCACCGTCTATGGAGTTTAATGTATTATTTTCCATTCTTGGATTATGAGAGAATAAATTTTCAGAATAACCTGTGTTTCTATTTTGAACTCGAGAAAACATGTTTAAAACAGTTTTACTTGAAGTTTCATAACCATCTAAAGAGGTGGCCACTATAGATACTCTTATTTTTCCATTAAGATTTAGATCTTCAATAGCTCCAAAAATAAGTTCTGCTTCTGGATCAACTTCAGCTCTAATTTTGTTTACCGCTTCTTCAACTTCAAACAAAGTAAGGTCTTCACCTCCAGTAATGTTTACAAGTAGGCCTTTAGCGCCTTTCAATGAATACTCGTCTATAAGAGGATTATTTAATGCCATTTCGGTCGCAGCTTTGCCTCTATTTTCCCCTTCGGCTTCTCCAGTTCCCATCATAGCTTTTCCCATTGAACTCATTACAGTTTCAACGTCTGCAAAGTCTAGATTTATCATGCCGGGTCTAACCATTAGATCTGTTATACTTTGTACTCCATGTTTTAAAACATTATTAGATAATATAAATGCATTTTTAAAAGTAGTTGTCTCACTTGCAATTTTAAAAAGATTTTGATTTGGAACAACTATTACAGTGTCTAAATGTTTTTTCAATTCTTCTAACCCTTCAACTGCTCTTCTCATTCTTTTAGGACCTTCATATGAAAAAGGAAGAGTTGTAACGCCAACTGTTAAAATATTTAATTCTCTTGCAGCTTTTGCAATTACGTGTGAAGCCCCTGTTCCTGTTCCTCCGCCCATTCCAGATGTAATAAAAACCATATTAGCGCCTTGCATGTAATTCATAATTTCATTTAAAGATTCATCAGCAGCAGCTTGACCGATGTCGTGTTTAGCGCCTGCGCCTAAACCTTTAGTTAAGCTCATTCCTATTTGTATTTTAGCGTGGGCTTTACTCATTTTTAAATCTTGAGCGTCTGTATTTACAGCAACAAACTCAACTCCCTCCATGCCAGCTTCTATCATTGCATTAATTGCATTACCTCCAGCGCCACCAACTCCTAAAACAAGTATTCTAGGTTTTAATTCTTTTAATTCTCCTCCTCCAATATTTATACTCATGACACCTCCCCCTTTTGTTTGATTTCCCATTTTAAATTAGATCTATTTTGATAGGCTTTTTTTCTAGCAATAACTTTGAATTTTTCAAAATTTTTTGGATCCCATATTTGAAAAGTTTTTCCAAGACCAACAAATAAGATATTGGTTTTAATCATTGCGTGTTTTAATAATTGTTCTGATAAAGAAACTCTTCCTTCGGTATCAAATTGTAAATTTTCACTTTCTGATAAAATTGAAGTTGCAAAAAAATCTCTTTTTTCCTCAAAGGGATTTAAAGAGTCTATTGTATTTGAAAGTTTTTCAATTCTATCTTGAGAACAGGCTTCTAAAGCTGAATGGTTAAAAGAAGGATAGGTTATGAAACCGTTATATCCCATTGAACTAAGATGAGATCTAAATGTAGCTGGCACAGAAACCCGACCTTTCTTGTCTATTTTGTTCTCGTAACTTGATAAAAACATATGTTTTCAAAAATTTAATATCCTTTTTTTTTAGTTCACCCTCTATTATGGGATTATTTGGGATAGTATGGGTTTTTATAAATTAGTCAATATGTTTGTATTGTATTAAAAGTACAAAGATAGAACATCTATAAGTTAATTATTTGCTAGATAATCTATAAGCCGGGTTCTGTCATTGAAGATGTCATTTCTCTAGGCTTAAATTCACACTTAAGCTCAAGCGGTTAACCCAGAAGACTAACTAAAGACTGTTTTTAGTG
>Ga0233444_10001280_pt1 | contig 29222 bp, 19 predicted proteins | sample SI_124_October20_6_FD_182792 | JGI IMG/M metagenome (GOLD analysis project Ga0233444, IMG submission 182792) | Seawater microbial communities from Saanich Inlet, British Columbia, Canada - SI_124_October2016_10_MG | ecosystem: Environmental > Aquatic > Marine > Inlet | place: Canada: British... | reverse complement strand
TCACTCATAGGTTTTACCTCGCTGCACCTACGGGCACACCAAGGTTATAATATTTCCCCCGTCAAACCGCTATACTGCGCCACATATTGCCCGCAGTAGCCCTTTTCAGAGGGCATATTAGAGCAGTGAGGCCTTTCCCAATCGGTTCAAAATTCAGCGCCAGCCAAAGTTTTTGAATCTATAACTCCAGGGACTTGACGAATAATATCAACGACTGTTTGAGCGATGACTCCTAGACTCTCAGCTTCTAGTTTCACTATAATATCATAATCACCGAAAAGAAGTGTTGAGTCTGAAACATTCTCAATATCTTTGATGACCTGAAACGCTTCATACTCTTTGCCCGGTGAGACATTAACCAGAACATATCCGACTGCCATGAACATCCCAGTCAATCAAACATGATGAATCCTATGTTAGACGAAGATCTTCGAGGCTTTCTCTATACAGACTCCATTGGTCTTCTTCCCATTCATCAGGCATAGGGCCATCTAGCCAGTTAAGAAACTCCTCTAATGTCCAACCTTCCGGTATTCGAGTGTCGCTTTCAGGAGGTGATTCTTCTACGCTCCAAGTATCGCTCTTTTCATCTCCCTCGCGTGCGCGCACGCGTAGAGTAACGATTACCACGAGTAGTAATAGAGTAAATAATGCAAAAATCTCTATTGCGTAAGATTCAGCAGCCTCGTCTGAATCTTGTTTAACTTCTAAACAATCAGTGATGCATTCAGTTGCATTACCAACGGTGACCTGTGAAGAATAGTTTGCGAAATTGTCACTATTGTCCACACATGAGATTGCGACCGTTAGGTTGCCAGAGAGTCCTGATGGTAACAGCCACGAACTAGACCAAAGTCCAGTTCCATCTAAATCTGACACCTGGCTATTCTGACGACCGTTTATTACAAGTCCATCTTGCAAGTAATTGATTCCACATGATGCGTCAATTCCATCAGCGTCACTCATTTCCACAAGAACCTCGAATACTGAGCCGTGAGAAATATTTTGTTCGTGGACTACTAGTATTTCAGGAGGTGAATGCATGAACTCAAAGTTTTGGTATGAGATTGAAGATATCTCGTCTATGTCAACGACTCTAGCACTAAGACTTCCCTCACCCGCTATGAATGAAGAATCGAGTTGAATTCTAAAGTGGTACTCTGCATTTTGCTCAGCTAGTTCACCGCCACAGTCGAAAACCCCTTGAGATGGAGCAGATACAATCCAGCCTAATTGTTCTAAGTTAGCAGTAACCATACTTACGGGCCTTGAAGAATGAATTCTAACTACTGCATCTGCAGATTGGCCAAACATCAATTCGTCGATTTCGATTCCATTCTGGCAGATATCAATTGCTAGAATCTCTGGCGGACTTAGTAGAATAGGAGTGGAAAATGATGAGTTGTTCGTAGCACCATTAGCACCAGTGATTGACACATCTATAACCAAATCACCACTCTCTATACTCTGGTCCGTAGACAAGGGAACTAGTGATACGCCGTTTTCGAAATCGATTGGGAAATTGTAGGCTAATTGGCCAGGCCATCTGATCGAGATATCACCAATCACAGTATCAACAGTATCATCGTAATCTTGAACTTCTACTCTGAGCATCTCTTCGCCGCTGCCCTGTACATTTGTTACTTGGTTCGACTGTTCGTCTATCACCGACATGTGAATTGTTGGCTTTTGATCTGCAACCTGTATGGTTCTTCTAGTAAGGAATTCACCATTTGAGTCTCTTAGTTCAAGAGTAAATGGATCTAGGCTGGTCAAGGTAGGAATTGTAAACGAGGAAATGTAACAGTGATGTTCAGCACTGCTACCTTGTACATGCGACATTCCGTCGACATTTCCGCGACTAGGCAGGAACATTGGAATATTGGCTTCAAGGTCATGGTCGGGGTCGAGAACACATGCTTTCAATGTCGAAACATAGCCTCGATTGACGCCCATAACCGGGTTCGAAGTTAGCACAGAAGCACCGCCCCAATCTGCGTCATCTACCCCTGATAAGTGAATTCCAAACCAAAACGCAGGTGCATCTCTAATCTCAGCGATTGCCATTGAAGAAGAATTTGTTGAGATATTAGATTCATCGGTAGCGATTACTACTAAATCAAGAGAACCTAGTTGGATATCTGCTGGTAAATCGATTGTTGCCCACCATCTGAAACCATCTTGGCTACCAGTATTTTCCCAAACCCATTCTGTACTATTATTTCCATAACTCACTCTCCAAGCAATGGTAACAGAATCTACCCCGCTATCGTCTGTTGATTCAACACTGCAAACGAATCTATCGCCCCGACTATATTGGCTAGAGTCACAATATATGTCCTCAATAATAGGTGCAGAGTTCGCCCAAACTAATAGATCTAATACATTGTTGTCGAGATTTCTCTCAGGGTGTATTGGAGAAGTCCCCTGCCATCGAATTACAAGGTTATTCCAGCCATCTCTTGAAGTATTCAATTGTAGTTTTAATATTAGCCTACTACCATTCAGCCCCCCGTTTGGAACCGTGATGGATTGATTCGCCAAAATGTTACTACCCAATTTGTCGATTACAATAATCTCTCCAAGCGAATCGCCAGGACCGATGTTTTGTAAAGCGATTTCAATTTCGAATTCCTGATTGATTGATACGTTTTGGACGATTCGGGCGTCTATTATCTCTATATCACTAACAATATCTGCGTATGGGCTCATCTTCGGGTCGCCCACTACAACACCCATCCAACTTGCCATAGTATTAGCTGCTGCATAAGATTCCGCCAAATTGAAGCCCCTAGAATATGAGGATAGAAGGACGCTGGGAGAGGAAACTGCAGTCAAGTAAGGTTCGTACACGTACCCCTTTACTCCACTAGCCCCATCTTCAAGAATATCTGCGACTAAAGATTGTCCGTAGGAGGTGCCCGAATTGAATGAGCGAGCACCTGTACTTACTGCTGTCTCAACGATTGAACCATTCACCCATTCCATGTGAGGTCTGATTACCCTAAGGACTGTTGAATCGACATATAGTGACCCATCTGTTGAAGTTGGAACAATGTCTAGTGAAACTCTAATCGTGAGCGATGTTGCGTTAGAGCCTGGTCTGAATCGTAATGAGCGTGAATTCCAATCAGGATTGAAAGCCTGATTTGAAGAATCATTACTCGTCAATTCATTGCCATTCGAATCATAAGATGTAACTTGTAGATTGTATTCTCCAAATACATCACCCGACCTTTTTCCATATGCGTACAAAACCCATACGTGGTCTGTAAAATTCTCTGGTATCTGATGTGTAGTCTCGAGATAGGCAACGCCTTGGCCATTACCTGAGTATGCTGAACAGTTGTTGATTATATCACGATTTAAGGTTGTTACAGATCCATTACTCAATGCTGTGTCCCAAATCATAAGATTATCTATCATGCCTTCGAAATATGAGTTTCCTGCTCTATTGACACCCAATTTGTAAATGTCGAAATTATTCACTGACCCATTTGGATATGAATTGGTATTAACCAATACTCCATCCATGTACTGTCTGGAAACTCCTGAGTCGAATACGGTGACTAAGTGAGTCCATTTTTGTGAAACTACATCCCCGAAGGCCGATGTTTGGTTATTGTGAAGTTTCCATTTACCGCCCGATATCATGTGCTGAAATGATTGATTCGAACCCCCATTATTGTCAATTGCGAATGTAGAAGCATAATTAGTCTGAGTGGAGATATTAGCCCATACCCATTGGCTGACTGTAAAGTTGCCAAGCCAATCATCAACGTTGACATCAACATAGTCATTAACGCCATCATACCACAAGCAATACCCGTCTACACAACTTCTCCAATTCGTTGAGTCCATTCCATTCAAAGTGAAGTTTGAACCATTAGTGACCGAGTCATTAGTCTGGTTCCCTGCGCCTTCTTCGAAGTTCCAGTGATGGACTAGGTTGTCTTGTTGAGGAATATAATCGCTGGCGACATAAAATGCAGAAGAAGGAATTGTGGCTTTGCTTACATTATCGCTTTCCCATGAAAATCGCAGTCCGTGTGGGCCGCCTCCTTGGAAAAACTCGATCCTAAAATCGTGGTGCCCTGATGTTAAATTGAGTGTTGCCGAATACTCCCTCATCCCGTGCATACCATAGTTTTGGATTGCACTTTCACCGTCGATCCATAATTCACTACCGTCATCAGAGTTCAGATAGAAAGTCCAATTCCCAGTATCTGGGATGTCGATTAGCCCGCTGAATCTAGCACCCCAATTATTCTTGAAGCGGTCGTCGAGCCCGGGGTATGCGCTACCTGACGATGAATATGCAAGGCTACTTTCCACGCGGATGTGGTCTGGCTCTCTGTCGATAAGGTCAGGCATTGATGCTGAGCTGAAACTGATACCTTCATTATCGAAATATTCAGCGTGTATGCCCTGTACTAAATTACCAGACTCTTGATTGCATTCAGATAATACCTGAGCTTCTAAAGCACCATTACCTCCTTGCTTAGTTTGAGTTTGATAACCCCAACTAAATTGGTCACCACTTGAAACAGAAGGGGAGGTTGCATTCCAATACCTTGAACCGCTACTCCAAGAAGCATCAGTGGTGTCAAAGCCCCCGTTTGCAAGATAATTTTTATTCCAATTACCATCATTACTGCCCCAGGAGGCATACCCGATTACATTGGAGATATTGGTGACAAATTCTGTTTCTTCGTCGAAGTATACTGGTAAATTCATAGTTCCATTTAGTGTACTATTAGCCACATACAAATCGTCATTCCAGAATTGATATCCTGATTCGTTTCTGTTAGTTGCCAAATCGAGGATGTGAGTCCCTCTAGACCCGTATGAGTTGTTGGCTTTCTCTATCAATTCAAGCGCAGTATCAACTGTATAACCTGTCAATCTCGTTACTAAGAAAAAGCCGTATTCGTCCCTAGTGAACACTTTCATTTCCTTGCCCGCCAATGGTCCATAGCCATGACTGATCCAGAAATCGGAACCTATGTCAGAATCATAACTTCCCCCAACTAAGGCTATTTCTTGGTCGAAAGATGCTTTACTATCGCCACCACTCACTCGCAATGGAACTCCCTTAGTGGTGACTAGATAGTTGATTTCCGTCCCATTATACTCTGAAAGCATTAACCTGAACGGCTCTACAAAGTATGTATCAAATTGTTCTCTGTTGATGGTTTCGCCAGTAGGTGTTGATGAATTGTCGAAGATGAATATTCGATCAGAACTAATGTTTCTGGCTGTAACAAAAGCCCATCCGATTGTTCTACTAGCTTCGGATTGATTGTTGATTAATACCACTACATCACTATAATCAATGGCTGTTGACTGATTGAAACCACCTTCTACTGCAACTGTTCGTAGTGGTGATTCGTTCCAGACATCTGCAGATACACTGAAACCCTCGAAAATCGAGTTTTCTAGTTCTGTACTACCTTCCTGAACAGGAGGGATTTTTACGTTACCTAACACAAAAAGCGCAACTAAAAATAGCGCTTTTTGAGCAGTGGACATATCACTAGGAAGGGTTCGGTGTTCAAAGTCACTTCGATAGATTATTTCAACCAGAATAATGGTTTTTGAAACGTTTTCGTCAATGTGTATATGAAGGTCGGCCCCTCCTGCCCTAACATGGTCGAATTGTATATGGCGCGTTCTTGTCGCTGGGGGATGCTTCGTGTAATTGGAGGCGACCTTCATTTGCAAGAAGCAGACGCTGTAATCACGCCTGCTAATAATCGCCTATCAGGCAGAGAGGGCATCGATGCACAAATTCACAATGCAGCAGGAGAAGAGTTGCGCGAGTTCTGTAGAGAGGTGAGTGTTGAACAGCGAAAATCCAACCTTCCTCCATGCCCAGTAACTAACAATGTGGTTTCAAAACCATATAATCTAGAAAGCAGATTCAAGCACATCATCCATGTAGTAAGTCCTGATTGTCGAAGGCCTAACCAGGATGAAGCAAGAAGAGAATTACTTCCTGTTGCTTATGAAAAACTATTCGCTACTCTAAAAGATATGAAAGACGTTAGTGTAGTAGTCGCTCCTCCTCTATCTATGGGAGTATTTGCATACCCTCACAGAGAAGGGGCACGCCTAACTCTAGAATGTTTACTTGGAATACTAAATGGTGAGGAAGACCCTGGAATTACAGAGTATACCATCATCGTTAAAGAAAGAAATTTCATCAAAAACATGAGAACTGTCTACCGTGAGTCGGAAGACCAGCTCCCTGGTACAGACATCACAATGGTTTGAGGTGAGAATGTGGTCGATCTGCCAAATTTGGTGGCTTCGGCTATTGCGAATGACCGTTCTGGCTTCTCTGCTGCGGTACTCCTATCCAACAATTCTCGAACAGTAAGGAAGATTAGAGAAGTTGTACCATCTAATCTTAGGATGGTCACGCTAACTTCTTCAACAAAGGTGTCAGACTCCCTGAAAGAAGATAATTTAGAAGTAGAGTTGCTTGAAGATTCACTGTCATCACAGGGATTGTCTGTTCTCAACAGTTTACATGATATTATATTGCAGGGGTTAGGTGAAGGGAGATTCAAATCTAATGACCGCATTTTGGCGATATTAGGAGAGCCAATGGATGGAGTCATAGTGATAGAAGCAAGTAGTCTTACATCTAACAGGCTAGCGATTATGGCCCAAGAGCACGACATAGACATAGAGATTCTTGCACGGCTAATGGAACTAGCAAGACATATTGGCGGAAGAGGGAGAGAGGGCCATGCTGTCGGCGCATTATTTGCAATCGGCTCAGTGCCAAAATTACGAAGATACTCTACAGCCCTAGTCCTGAACCCATTCAAGGGGCATTCGGATGCTAAGAAGAATATTACAGACTCTAACAATCATGAAACTTTAGCTGAATTCGCTTGGCTAGATGGGGCTATACTGTTCAATTCTAAAGGAATTGCAAGTGATGCTGGGAGATATGTGCAAGTTCCATCCGGAATTAACCCCAAACCAGGAGAAGGTGGGCGCCATTTAGCAGCTAGATCAATCAGTCAATTGGCAGATGCGATTGCCATATGTGTGTCCTCAAGTGGAGTAATCACATTGTATTCGAAAGGTAGAGAGAAGTATAGGGTTAGGCTCTCTTAACCGCTTCTTCCATCGAAATCTCACCGCACGCAACCATGCGCGCTAAATCTGTAGGAATAGTGATTTCTCCGGTACTAAATATCCGCGATTGCCTTTGGACTTCTCGTAAATCACCGTCAGTAGGCCTTAATGTTCTAATCTGGCTTACTTTGTTTCCACTTACTAATGCAATTCTTGTTGCTGCATTTATGTGGGCTTTAGAACGAGATCCTGAACTAGTTCGGTGTTCGCTAACCTCTAGTGTTTCTATTCCTCTAAGGATTAATTGATTGATAATCCGGTCTCTAATCAAAGGAGCCCCGTCTCCGACCTTCACACTCATACGTATGTGAGAAAACGCAGTAGAAAGTGCAACAACATGGTCTGCAACTATTTCCACGCCCTCTAACTGAGCGCTTCCAACTACGATGCCATCTGCTAGCCAAGCAATTCCAGGCCTAGGCCCCGGATCTATTCCGAATACCAATTGAACTGCTGTATCAAAACCTCTTGATGCTTGTATAGCCCTCTCAACTGCAATCTCGATATTTTCTTCCATCGCCGGTATTTCACCATCGGATACTTCTTCTGGAGATGTTAGTAAAACTCCATCCCATGAATCTCCAGAAGATAGCATTACAAAATTACATTCTCTTCTTTTTAATTCGCGCATCAAATGGAAAGAGAGTCGGAAATCCTCCGTCCTAACTGCTATGCGGCGCACATGCGGCCGTAGGCGTAATCACGCTTCAATATGACGCGTAAACAACGATATCATCAAAAGCGTTTGACAATGATTCTGTATTGTGGGCAGTCAATACGAAAGGGAACTCAGAGCAGTTTTAGCTGGCATTCCAAAAGGAGTAGATGCGGTGACTAGATCTTGCGACCCTGTCGCTAAAGCGAAAGCCATGCAGGTTGTTGAGAGACCGTTTTTGGTAGTAAGAGCCGCTGGCTCTGGAATGGAAGGTAGCGGAGATTTGCTGGCATTAAGAGGGGACATGTGCTTTCCAATTGAAGTCAAATCCTCAAAAAAGGCGAAGTTGTACCTCTCCGGCAGAACATGGGACCAATACCAATCAATGGTCTATGAAGGCAAGAGATGCGATTTGATGCCTCTATATGCTTACAGATTGAAAGGAGTTAGGGGCGACTCTTGGCGGATTTTCCGCGTAGAGGTTGGGAAATTAAGTGGAAGACTCAGCATATTGACTAGGAGAATTCCCCCCCTGCCACTAACCCGTAACGGCAAGGAGTTCCTCGATTGGGAACAAGGTATGCCATTGCATCAATTCTTGTCTCTTGTTTGTAGAAAGGCCGCAAGCCCAACTCTGGAATCCCTTGACAAGAGAATTCAAAATATTGACATGTCCAAAGAAGACAAAAACGAAACCTCCCAAATGCGTATCACAGAAGTGCCAAATATGGCCCACCGATGAGTATTAACATCACAAGTAGCAGTAGCAATGAAGACAGGCTAGATGCCTTTCTTGTTACATGTTCAACCCAAAGTGGATGAATATTATACAGGCCAGTTTTCTTACCCAAATTACGTATCCCGGACATCGTTCCATGAACTATATCTTTGAACAGGTGACCTCCATCGAATGGAATCATTGGGAATAGATTTGTGAAGCCTAGAAGTATGTTAACCCAAATTAACCAAAATAGTAGATTCATCAATATCAGTAGCCCACTCAAACCGAGTATAGATGCTAACCAACCATCCCCTGAATCAAGCATCTCTTCTTGTGCAGGATGTATTGCCACTCCTTGGTATTCAAAGGGCGTAAAGAGGATTGTACCTGCACTGACAGGTACGCTAATTGCATATCCAAAAGCACTACCTCCAAAATTAGGATCATTCCATCTAGCCAAGCGGTCAACACCCGCTGTTCCACCTGATGGACTGTTAACGCCTAGGAAAGCATCTCCTTTTTCGACGCCCATAGAATCCAAGGTTTCCGAATCATAACCTAAATCGATCATGTAATCGTACTTATCAGTCATATTGACCATGAGCACTTCATTCGTTCCATTTCCGTGACGAATTACTTCCATCGGAACGATTTGCCCTGCAGATATATCTGCCATTGCATTAGTAAAGTCGCCCCCATCTACAATTACAGTCCCGTTTATTGAAATTATGACATCCCATGCCTCTAGTCCTGCATCATCAGCAGCAGAATCCAAGACGATTTGACTAGAATGAACACCAGGGTCTGCTGCGACAAATTGTCCCCCTACATGTCCTAGAATAACCATCAAAATTAATGCTGCAAAAATATTAGTTGCTGGTCCCGCAGCGAACATCCTTTGCCTCTCTCTTCTAGGGGAAGTGCTGATCTCTGAATATTCAGGTTCTGCAAAAGCACCCAATGGTATTGGGCCCATCATCAAAAGTCCAAAGTTTCGTACTCGCATGCCATGTGCTCTAGCTTGTATGCCATGTCCAAATTCATGTATTACAAGGCAGACGACGAACGCGAATATTCCATATCCAAGAGGAATAATTGGACTTAGCCCAGGTATTGCTACAAGTTCAGATACTGGCCTTGCCTCGGCTTGATTGCCCATCAAAATCGCGGCTATAACTGCTAGAATTATCATTACCGTGACAATGAACATTGCCCCCCAGCAAACCCATAGTGAGACTTCCCCATACGCTCTCCAAAATTTACGAGGCTTGGACACAATCTCCAGAGACTTTTGCCCTTTATCGGTCCTTACCATCAATATCATTCCGAAAAATATCCTTGAGGCATTCCATTCATCCAATTTGCCCGTGGACTCCCAATACCTTAGCAGTAAGTACCATGCTATTACGAAAAGAAAAACCTCGGTCCAACCAAACTCGACCGAGAGAAATCCACTTCCCATGCCTTGTCCAGCAACTGATTACACTTCAACCCCCTGTCGTTTAGTTCTTGAAGGTCCTCTGCTTGGCACTGCCATGGACGAAACCACTCGTGAGGTCAGGGCATGGGTTCTACATGAGTTTGGAGAGGATGCTGAGGACATCTCAATGTGGGCAGAAGAAGATGATATTGTTCAGGTTCTTATCCGCCTTTCCGACAAAGTAGTAGTTTCTGATTTATCGTGGCATACGGGGAAAATAATCGAAGAGGGCTCTCTAGTTGTAAGGCTCTCGAATTGGAAACCAAACTCGATACAAACACGTAGGATGCCGGATGGCTTAGTTAGGTTCAAACACCGTTCGAACGAGATTATGCTAGCTGCTAAGGTTAGAGCACCAGAGTGGGCATCTGCTCTTTTGGAAGAATGGTTAATGTCTATGAAAGGAAAAGCCGCACTACCAAAGGGTAAGCAACATCAAATCTCTGATTTGAAAAGAAAGAGAGATACTCTTCGAAAAACATTAGATCAGGCAGATTTATCTTCTATAAGAGATGAAATCAAAACTATTGAAAATAGACTCAACAGTGCTGATGACAGGCTTTCTGGCAAACGACTTTGATTATTCTTCTTCGCTAAGATGAATTAGAGCAATAGCATCTTCTTGCTCCGCTTTTATCATCTCTGGAGAATTTCGAAGTATTCGGTTTAACACCGGTTCAATAAGCATTGGAATCGCCAAAACTGAAACTATGAAGAGTATCAAGAACAAGAATGATGCACCAGGCACCTGACTTACTCCAGGAGAATCGCCTCCACTAACCATTAATTTCACAGTCCCTAACCATGGTATTTCAGCACCAGATATTCCGATAACCCAGTCCTCTTCAACTGGTTTGATTATACCGCTATGGATTGAAGAAAGTCCCTGAGCAAATTCAAACACGCCTTGGTCATCATTGCAATCATTATTGTCGCCCAATGTGATATATCCAGGGTTAGAAGGTGTGAAGTTTTCAACACTGAACCATACTGAACCGTGTTGGGCTGCAACGCCCCTACATGGGTATTCGCCAGTATTATTTCCATCAAACAGCAGGTTTATTTTTGCAACATTGACTTGGTCTGAACCAGGCACTGACCAAGATAAAACACAACTCCCTTCCCAAAATACGCCTTCGGGGCAGTCTCCGTCTTCAGGAGATGTCGTCTCACCCACATTGATTTTGAACAATGCTCTGTGGATGATAGGTGTACTGTCATCTTCTCCATTACGTTGGTAAATTATTACATCGCCTTCCATGCCTAAAGACTCATACCCGTAATCTGGGGAATCACTGTCTGTTGCTTCTGCATAAGTAATAATTTTGTTTCGATCTGGAGAGTGAACTAGGACTAAGTCTCCAGCATCTATTGTGCCAACCTCTCCATTCTCATCGTGCTGCATTGAATTTGACTCGACAACTACTAGCGGAGGCATTGAGCCAGTGTGAGCCCACATTGCCATTACAAGAAGACTAATCATTCCGGCTGCCAATACAATCTCGCGAACGAGGGTGCGCATCGGATCAGATTCGCTCATCGGTACGACCCAGACGTCAACGCTTCTTCAATCCCTTCTCTTGTAGGAAGGAATTCCATACTTCTTTGTGCCCTCCGCCAAGAGCGTTGGCAGCATCGTCGCCGTTAGCTCTCTGCTTGCGTAATTCTGAAATTGATTTCAAACCCATTATCGCTTGTAGCGATGACACTTTTGCATTTAGATTAATGAATGCTGGTGCGGAAACCGCCAGTCCAATAACGCCAATAACAATCAAAACGATTGAAGTTCCCGTATATTCTTGAAAATCTGCGTTGTCTTGCAAGAACATGAGTTGGACTGCAGACATTGTGGTCAAAAGAGCCGACGCAAACGTCGCTGTACCAGATATTCTTAGTTGTCTGCCGTGTTGATTTGTCCACCAGCCCATAAGTCCCGCCTACCCACCAATATACGCCACACTTATTCGTTTTTTGTATTTGACAAAAATGACATGTCTGGGCATTGTTGAAATGGGATGAGTACGCGTGGGCCGAAGGCCCATGGAGGGTTAAGGTGGCATCATCATGCGTAAGTCTCTGTTTCTAACCGCTATTTTCGTGTTTTCAGTTCTATCCCCAATGGCATTGGCGGGTGTTACTGAAACACAATTCCAGGATGGTTCTACATCCTACACTCACACCTTTTCAGGCCCTGGTGACGGGTTTGCTGGAAACCTAACATTCCCGTACGGTGCAGAAGTTTCATCTGCATCTTTTGATATCGCAGGGGAGCCCTCTTCCACAACATGGGGAAACCTAACCACAAACAATGACTTCGGCGGAGCCGGAAGTGGAACTTGGAACGGAGTACCTCCTGGTTTCGCTTATGGAAGCCGCTCCAATCTGGAAGTTGGCAACAATAATGTTGAATTGCTTGGAAACCCAACTAACAATATCAATGGGCTGGATCGTTCTAACGAAGGAACCACCACTGGTACAATCAATAATACAGGAGGATTCGCTTCAAACGGAGACCAAGGGTTTGTTGGAGCGACAAGTAAGCAGACACCATTCTCCCTATCGAATTCGAATTCTAACTACAGAGGATTTGTAATCCTACATGATGATGAATATGTTTCTGCTACCTCTACATCTTCGAGCATTTACGTCACACCTGTTCTCAAGAGATATAACTCGACAACAGGAACATACATTGGAGCTGCATCGATTAATTCTGGTACTTGCTCATACACTACACCTCTGTACTCGACATACGATGCGACCAGTGATGGCCAAGGTAATATTTGGACTGTCTCTTACAGTTATCGCATACTAGTCAAATGGAGTGCAACCGTATCCACAAGTGGACAAATGACATGGACTTGTCAGAACACATACACATATTCTGGCAGTTACTATCCAATGGGAGTTGATATCGATGAAGATTCAGGAAGAATGTTCTTACTGATGTATCAGTCATCATTACCTAATTACAACAGATACCTGTACGAAGTTAACCCTTCAAGCCCATCATCCGTAACAGGAAGTTGGCTCTTGGGTTCCAAAGAACAGTTAGGAGACTCAAACACCCAAGTCAGTGGCCTAGTTGTTGATTTACCAAAAATCGTCACCAATGAATACTATAGTCAAAGAGGATACCACAACCATTTCTCAATGAATGGAATCTTTGTAGAACACATGGGTAAAGTGCTACTTAATGGAGGAGGACACTATGGAATGGACCAACTTGGAGATAACACATTTGGATTCCAATGCCACTACTCCTCGTATTGTTCAACTAACATGAACAAAATTCAGAGAGAAGGCACAGGTTCGGTTTATGACCACAGGATGCCGACTTCCTCCTCATCTATTGTCACTAGTTTAACAACAACATTGTCTAGTTCTGTGACTGAAATCACTGTTTCAGCATTAGTTGGTTATGTTATTGCTAATACAAGCATTGAATTGCAGGTTTCTAATGATAACGGTGTAACGTGGATGAATGGTTTGTTCAACCAAAAATTAACTTTTGCAAATGCTGGTTCAAGCATTAAGTGGAAAGCATATCTCAATGGAACTGCATCTGAAACACCTGTGCTCGATTTCGTAGGATTGACGTATTCAACCAGTTACAAATCGAGTGGATATTTCCAACTCCGATCTAATTACTATTCTGGAAACGCCCCTGTAGCACTAACTGCTTGGTGGAACGCTACAACTCCTTCAGGAACTAGTTTGCAGGTTGAATTCCAAGATACCTCTACCAATTATTTCTCATTCAGCGGAGACTCGAAAGCCGTTTCTATGACAAGTGGATACATCTACATCTATGTGAGGTTCACATCCACTGGAGCAAATACTCCAACTCTTGAGGATCTGAATATAGCAATCCATTCTGATGCTCCAGAACAGGTCGGAATTGATATTGGAGCCGATGGAAGTAATGAATGGACAAGTCAAGGTGTTCTTCTTGGAACAACAACACGCGGAGGCGCAACTTTCGTCAAGGCCTTCAACGACCTAATTCCAGATACTGGTTCAGGTAGTGTGACAATTCCTGTTAACATTAATTCACAGGCTTCTGGAATTGTGGTATTAGAACGCTTCAGTGTAACTTATACCATCAATACTGTAAATCTCGACATTACTATACCTGATGGTGAAATTCTCCATGAAAGAAATGAGCCATATGAAGTAATTACTAGACATATTGTTGGAGATGGTGCCAATAATTACATCCAATCTGCAACTTTGTCTTTCCTTGCTAGCCCTGCATCAAACGCTCCAACACTTGAATGGCAAGAAGGAGACATATTCCCGTCCCCTAACGACCCTGAAGACTGGGTAGATATCGACCCTTCTTCTTGGTCCGTACTCAATAACGGGATACTAGAGATTCACTGGCTATTCAGCATAACATCAAATTTCCCTGACCAAGAAAATGTTAGGTTCTCAACTAACTGTCTTGACAACACAGGAACGAACGGATATTCACCAACTCCGCTTTCCAGCGATACCGGATTGCGCGTTAACAATTCATTTGGTTTAGGTTGGCTCAATGTCAGAGACAATGATGGAGAAATTACATCCAACGATGTAGAGGATGGAAGTTGGGTAGCTGCTGGAGAAACATTGCACTTCCAGGGCGCAATGTGGTTTGCAGATTCTACCGATGCTCCAAAAGACAGTGCATTCGACGTACGTGTTTCACAGAACGGCTTCGTTAATGCTAACTGGAGAGATACTTCGAACACTAACGGTTCATTCTTCATATCCATACAGATGCCTGATATCGATGTTGAAAGCGGACTAACATACGAAATTCAGACATATAATGAAAGAGACTCCACTATGGTATTGGCATCCAATTCCGATTGGTTTAGGACATACAAAGTCGATGCTACTGCTCCTGAAAATCTTGAAACATACCCATTGAACGATGCTTATGAAGCAGCAGACGAAAGCCAAAAGGTAATGCTCAAAGTTTCAGATTCTGTAGGAGACCCTACTGAATTGACATTGTACTATTGGGTTGAAGCAGATCATGACCTGAATAGAAACGGCGAAGCAGATTCTAGTGAATACGCAACAAAGGTTGTAGTCAATGAAAGTCAGGCAGAAATGAAGACTTTCTCTGCTACAATTGACCATTCCAGAAACCCAAATATGGGCCGTGTTTCTTACTACTGGGACGGAGGAGATAGGGCGGGCAACCCACTGCATCGCTCTACAATTATTGACGATGAGACTTATGATTGGGAAAGTGGACCTGGCTTCGATGCAGATGATGCTACATTCAGAACACGTAAGGACTCAGTTGCGATTTTCACAGGCTTAAACTGGGAAGGGCACAACGATAACTCCCCAGTATTCGCAGGTACGCCGCAGACAATCTCTCTAGGCCTCATCGATGCAAATACTGCGATTGATTTCGAATTCATCGACTTAGTATTCGATTTCGAAGGCCCTGATAGCGAAGTAGACCAACAGAGGATCTCCTACTATGGGATTACAGATTCGTTCGCTAGTCAATCGGATTTCATCAATCTTGCTACATCATCTTCCATGGTACAAACTACCAATGAATCCGGTATGCCTTGGATTCTTGTGGACTTTGATTTCACTGTTGGGTGGGATTGGCCTGACGAAGATATTTCAGATATGGCTCTGGAATACAAGGAAAGAGGCTCTGAGTTCCCTACTAGACATATTATTGGAGAACATACTTTCACTGTAGAGAACGATTTGGTATTGGATGCATCTTCATTCTTAGTAGAGGATATCAGCGAGCCGCGAACTGGAATTGTTGCTGATGGCAGCAGAGTCCGGAATGACGACAGGTTAGAATTTACAGGCAGGGTAGTTTACGAAGGAAGTAATGTCCCTGCGCCTAATGATGCCTCGATAGTTATCGAAGTATTCGACGGAGAAAGCATCTGGTCGGATGGTTCACTCGCCGATGATGGGGGGTACTCTGTTGAAGTTCCTCTATCTCACGCTGAAACTCTTCAATCATCACCAACAAGGACTTGTTTGATTTCGATTGGTGGAATACCTGGAAAGGGAGAAGATATGACTGGGCAAACTGTGTCCACTACACTGAGAGTGGTAGTTGATGATACTGCACCTCGTGTAGTTAGTAGAACATCTCCGCTGAACGTAATCGACATCTCAGCGAATACTGATCTTACCAAAGTTCCAGTAGAGTTCCGAGGAACTGAAGATGCAGACATGACTGGTTCTAAACAAGTTGTTCACTGGGTAATGAGAGACTCGAGCAGGACTTTGACTTTGGGAGCTGGACAAGCGGTTCTTGGAATGCAACAAGAAGGTCAAAGCGTAATATGGACCGGGAATGTCGACCTGACTGATGATGGTAAAATCTCCATGAGAGAAGGAGATTGGGTTGGATTTTATCTTACAGGATATGACTCTGCAGGGAATGAATTCCCGGTAGTATCAAACTCTGAGGCAAGCCCTATTGCTGAGATTGCTTCTGATGATACTGATTTTGAACGCCAGTGGGTCAGGTTAGGCGCAATTGGACCTCAACTAAAGATTGGTTCAATCACATTATCTGATGACCACGTTGCACCTGGACAGGAGATAGAAATCACTGCTGATGTGCAAAATGTTGGAGGTTCCACCAGTTCTCAGTTCAAAGTTTCATTCTACTCAGGTAACTCGATTGTACCATTTGATTCTGCTACTCTAAACAAGATTGGTTCAGACGAAACAATACCGGTAACCGTCACATGGAGTGCGGAAGAAGGCATTGATCGAATCAGGGTCCAAGTCGATCCGGATGATGTAATTGTAGAAGTAAACGATGATGACAACACTGCTGAACACAAAGTGGAAGTGGTGTATGTATCTTACATGGGCTGGTTTGATTCTATTCGTGAGCAGCCTCTAATTTGGTTATTCTCTATTCTGTCTGTAATCGTCCTAGTAGGAATAGGAATTACAGCAAACCGTACTGCTATCAGCCACGGTGATGAGTCCCTTTACGATGAGGATTGGGAAGAAGAAGAGGAAGACGACGAAGAATATGATGAAGATGAAGACGACGACGATTATGATGAAGACTACTGATAGTCTTGGAATCGTTGCCCTCTTGAACCAGTGACATCGCCCTAACGATATGGCCGAAGGTGTCTTCGCAAAACTCGATCCGGGTTTGCAGAAGGCTCTGGAAGAGAGAAAGTGGATACCAACCCCTGTTCAAGATGTTACTCAGGATGATATTGCGGCTGGTGGAGACCGGTTGGTAGTTGCTCCAACTGGTTCTGGAAAAACAATGGCTGCAATGCTACCGTTGTTAGATAGATGCTTACGAGAAGAATGGCCAGGTATGTCGATTCTCTACATCACTCCGTTGCGAGCTCTAAACCGGGATGTTGACAGAAGACTCGACGAGATTACCTCGGCTGTAGGCTTACGCCTCGGTCTAAGGCATGGAGATACTCCTCAATCCGAGAGAAACAAACATGTTAGAAATCCTCCAAATGTAATGATTACAACTCCTGAAACATTCCAACTGATGTTTACAGGCTCAAAATTACGAGAATTACTTCGAACCGTTAAAGCTGTTGTAATTGATGAAGTTCATGAAATGGCAGATGGAGAAAGGGGGTGGCAACTTTCTATTGGGCTTTCACGGTTAGAATCTTTCAAGGGTTCTAAGGTGCAAAAAATAGGTTTGTCCGCTACAGTAGGAAATCCCAAACAAGTAGCAAGATGGTTGTCACCAGATGCAGAAGCAATCAATGCTATTGCTCCGCGCACCACCGAGTTATCAGTTGATGCAATTGTCCAATTACCTGAAGATGAAATCGGCTCGTTGGAGTTAGCGATTTCCCCTAGAGCGCATGCTACATTACGAGGACTTGCAGATATTGTAGCGAAAAAGAACCCCTGCTTGATTTTCGTTAACTCTAGAAACAGTGCTGAAACCGTTTCTCAAAGGATTCAAGCAATCGCTCCAGATTTGGAAATAGGAGTGCATCACGGCTCTCTAGCCAAAGAAACCAGAACTCAGATGGAAGATGACCTCCGTAATGGGAAAATCCAGGGTTTAGTATGTACATCAAGTCTTGAATTAGGAATAGATGTTGGCAGCGTGAATCATATCGTTCAGATTCGCTCTCCTCGTTCCGTAGATAGAATGCTACAACGCGTTGGAAGAGCAGATCACCGATTAGGTGGAGTCGGTACAGGCCATCTACTTGGATGGGAAAGTGATGACATATTCGAAGCCGCTGTTATTGCTAGAAAAGCAGTTGCTGGTGAGATCGAACCGGTTGAATGGAGAGATAGGCCGCTTTCTGTTGCTGCTAATCAAATTGTTATGATGGTACACAGCCATGGCGCATTGCCGATTAAAGAAATCACAGAATCGATTTCAGGAGCTTGTCAATTCGAAGGCTGGAATGATGATGACACTATCTCAATTGCCAAAGTATTAGCAGATAGGTGGGTGATAAGATGCGAAGATGACCCTTCTGCAGTCCCTTGGTATAGATGGCCCCATGATGTCTGGCAAGAATTACTGAAAGTGTCTAAAAAATCTCTTCCTGAACAGCCTAAGTTGGCTTACGACGAAGAACCCACTGATGATATAGCGAAACTAAAATTCGACCCACCCCCCAAATTCGCAAAGGGCTGGATTAGTCGCTCTGGAAGAACACGCCAATGGGTCACTAAGCACCTGTCAATGATTCCAGACAAGCAATCCTACAGAGTCCGTGACGCTGTGACTCGCAAGAGTTTAGGGAACGTGGACGAAGCATTCGTTCTATCTCTGAACGATGGTGGAGAAGAAGCGGATGGGCGGCAAAGAAGATTCGTAATGGCTGGAAGAACATGGATGGTAGTTGATGCCGACCCTGAGCAAAGTGAGTTGCTAGTAGCGCCTGTTTCAGACCAAGGCCACGCGCCTCAATGGGTTGGAGAATTACCACCTACTCCTGCAGAGGTTGCCAGAGAAGCGGGAAGATTACGTAGACTATTCGCTATTGACTTGGGATTGATTCCTGACGAATCAAATGAACAAATCGACCCTGCTGAATTACTCAAAGGCAACTCGGTAATCGATGAATACCCCCTCAATGGAGAAGCGAAAGGTATCCTTGCAGAAATTGTGACTACACATTTCAATTCCGCTGGTGCAGTACCTAGCGAGCGCCTGATAACGATTGAGGACAGAGATGAAGCGATAGTTATCAATTGCTGCCAGGGAAATAGAATCAATGAAGCAATTGGCCATTACCTTCTGGCTATGGCTAGTACCCGCTCTGGGAAATGGGGCAGGCTAATTGTAGAACCATGCAGGATTTCATTGCAGATTGCAGGTGTTAGACCTGCTGAAATAATTGAATGGCTTTCAGAAACTCCACCCGAAGCCCTAGAGGGTGTACTTTCAGTGACCCTACCTAATTCAAGAGAAGTGAGGTGGAGATTTGCTCAAATTGCTAAGATTTTCGGAATTCTTCGTCACGGAGTGGATCCGCGTAAAATCAACATTCAAGCATTGCTAAAGAAATATCGAGGAACGCCTGTAATGGATGAAGTTCTAGGTAAATTGTTCCATGAAAGAATGGACGTAAACGGAGCCATGGATGTAATGCGGGCTATTCAATCAGAATTAATTGGACTAGCGGTTACTGCAACTGGGCCACTTGGAATTTCAAGTCGCTCAGAGAAAGATCTGTTGCTTCCGAATTTTGATAATCAGCAAGTAAGAGCCCGCTTAGAAGGGCGTTTGATGAATGAAAGAGCGGTTCTTTGTTGTCTTAGATGTGTATCTGTTCGGCGCTTCAGAGTTGCCAGATACCCAGAGATTGGTGATGTGAAAAAGTGTTTGAAATGTGGCGGACAAATGCTTGCATGCATGCGTGAAGGACTTGAGAAACAATTGGTTGATTGGGTGAAATCAGACGACGTAAAAATCCGTGAACGTATGATGAAAAATGCTCAGACTGTAGCTAATAGAGGATTGGATGCAATCCTAGCCTTGATGGGCAGAGGAATCGGTGAAGCGACTTGTCAGAGGTTGATGCGTAAAGTTCAGCGAGGCGACATAGATGGTTTGCTGGAAGCAATCCATATTGCAGAAATTGAGTATGCAAGAACGAGAAGGTTTTGGGGTTAGTCTGATTCTAATTCTAGCAAATTAACTCTTCTAACAGCTTCTACGACGTCGCCCTCTTCCCACCAATCTACAGCGATGAATGTCGGTCTTTTACCGTGGGTCTCGATACATTCTAACGCCCTGTCGACCATGAAATCTACATCGTTTGCTTCACCTGCTCTAGTTGGGTCAGACAGTCCTGCTTGGTTTTTCAACCAGTTATTCATATGGAAAGCAGGTTGGTTCGAATCTCCACGAAGGGGTTCGCAATCCATCGATGATGTTTCTGAGTCTGCATAATTAGTAGTCCAGCTGTGCGTTAAGAAATCATGAAAATATGGGTGTGAAGAATCACTGGATTGTTCCCAAAATACGACTAATCTTTTATCCATATTGATTAGATCGATTAGTGTTGGCCATTCCTCATTCATTTGATGGATATACATTGAATCCGATAGTCCTACATCATCAAAAATTTCCTTCAAGTGGTCTGGTTCAACATAGTTTTCAATCAAAAGAGTGACTATATCTCTGTCCTCGCTATTCATTTCAGACTCCAAAGCATTCAACCAATTCCATGGATCAACTGCACCATATGTGCATGGACTAAACCCTCGACCGGAATCCCCATGGCAGAATCTAACATTAGAAAGGCTCTGATCTGCTGTTGTAAGATAATGAGTGTCCAGCATGAAAGCCCTCATTCCATCATTCCATTGGGCTTGGAATCCTGTTCGATGATTACTTGCGGGGTAGTAGATATTGTCTTCATGGGTTGAAAACGCATTATGTGTTTCAGGGAATGTGACTTGGTCATATGTTCTGTTGCACAGAATTACTAAACCATTGCATGGAATTGTTTCGGGGTACTTGCAACTTCCATCGTCTTGAGTTGCATCATCATCGAAGTTCTCCGCATCTGAATCTGTACACCCTAGTACTGGGTCTGGTTCTGGCTCCGGCTCGTCGTATTCACAAGAACCATCGTCTTCTTCTGCATTTTCATCGAAATTATTTGCATCACTATCTGTGCAACCATAAACTGTTGAGTTAGTATCATTTAATTCTGAATCCTCACTTTCGGGTTTTTGATCATCCAAAAATGTACATCCAGGGAGCATCAGCAATAACACTGCAACTAAGGCCCTGAGTGCCCTCATGTACACTACATAGCGCTTAGTGATTTGAAACCACCGTCAAAAACGAGGATCTTTTGGCCCATCAGTGCGTTGAATTTCAACCCCGTGCTCGTCAAGATATCCAATTCCATTCTCTCCACCAAAGCCGCCATCAACGATTATGACACGGCCAATTCCTGCATGATGAATTAGTTTAGCACACATCATACAGGGCTCACCTGTTACGAGAAGCCATGCGTTTTTGGTCGGCACACCGTTAGCAGCAGCATTACAAATTAGATTCATTTCAGCGTGATGGCAACCAATTTCAACACGAGTACCGGATTTGATACTCATTGTGTCTCTTAGGCACTCGTCACCACCACAAAGTTTGCCTCCGCCTCTTGGGCCTCCATTGTAACCGTCCATCAAAACGACGTTTCTGTCAGGGTCAACAAGTAGGGCACCAAAATTGCGTCGAGGGCAATTACTAGCTTTAGCAAGGGCAAGACATTGCTCGATTCGAATGGCAAGGTGCTTGTCCTTCATCATGCATCCCAACGAGAGGGGCTTCATCAAACTATGTCGGCATCAAGCCCGAGGTATGAAAGAATATTTCCACACAAATACAGAGACCCTATGACCAATATGAGTTCTGTTGGTTGTTTGAATGATTGAATCGCTTTTTCTGGGTGTTCAATGTGCGTAATCCCTTCGATTGGATTTTTTACACCGGGATAACGACCTTCCTTTGGTTCGGTTGTTATCATCTCAACAGGAGGATGTGTCGTGACAAGTGCATAAAGGGGCCGTAGAAACTCAGCCATGTCTTGTTGTGGCGAAGTCCCCAATAGCAAAGACCACTTTTCTGGAAGTATTGCTGCTATTTCGGGGATTGCTCTTTCCATACCACTCGGGTTGTGTGCTGCTTCTAGCAACAAGTTAGGCTCTGATTCAATGTATTGCATCCTTGCTGGCCAAGTTATCGGTCTACGAACAAATGAATAGCCAACCATTGCGCACAACATCTCGGCTAAATCGGCAGCTTCTTCCATGAAAGTTGATGGTTCAGGGAGATAGAACTTGGCGCTTATGGCTTCATCCCGCATAGCATTTCTAACACTTGCAGAACAGGGGTCACGAATCAGCATTGGCACACCAGGCCTCCATATTGCTGCCTTTTCTTTTGCAACCTTTTCGATTGTGTCACCTAGAATATCACTATGCTCAAGACTAACAGAAGTGACCAAGCATCCAACCACTTCTGCTGAACGAGTGGCGTCTAACCTACCTCCGAGTCCAGTCTCGAGAACCATTATTGAAACACCTGCTTGCCTGCAAGCGATCAAAGATGTGAGATAGGTTATCTCAAAGAATGTGAGTTCAATTTGTAAATCTTTTACGATGGAAAGCGCATTATCAAATTCATCCTCAGATATGGATTTCCCATCTACTCTAACCCGTTCTTCAATTCGCACAAGATGGGGGGATGAGAACAATCCAACTCTATATCCTGCTCGAACTAATCCGGCGACCAGTTGTGCACAGGCACTTCCTTTCCCATTCGAGCCTGCAACATGGAGACAATCCATGTTTCTATCTGGGCGCCCGAGGGCCTCCAGTGCCTCGTTTACACGAGAAAGGCCAAGAGACATTCCCTTTGATTTTGAGGCTTTTAGCCACGCCCTCGCACCTTCCGTCTCCATTGGCCCCGTAGGGGCCAGACCACCCAATGGTTAGAAAACCACCCTCATACTCGGTAAAGCATGGCAGAGGCTGCATCAGAGGACAATATCAAGCGCGTCGAGCGCGAGTTGGCCAAAGAAGACAGGCTGCTCAATAAGATGATTGAGCAGGCGCCAGGAATGCTCGGAATGGCATTCATGTTCATCATTACAATTCTAATGGGGGTTTGGTTACAGCCTTGGTTCGATTCTGCTGGATTACAAGCATTTGGAGAATCAGGCTCTACTCAAGCGAGATGGGTTGGGCTACAACTAGCATCAATTTTTGCTTTCACATTCGTAATACTGTGGCTAGCAAAGAAGCATATGCAGCACATTATCAAATACGGATTGATGTTTGTTCTGTTCTTAGCTCTGTGTTACACAACTGTACCAGGAGCGCACATATTGTTGGTACCAGAAGTCGAAACTGAGCCGTTTGTGTTCACTGATTCCCAAGAAATAGAAGAAGAAATGGTCTCGATGAATACCGATGGTACGATGATCACTCAAATTATAAACTGGACTGACAACTATTCCAACCATACATTTGTGATTTCAAAAAGGGCTACTGACACCTCATTGGATTGGTCCTTTGAAATCAAGTCGTTCCCTGGTGAACCAATGATTAATGTTGTTGAAGGTGAACATTCGTATACTGCCACTAATGGCGCTTGGATTTGGTCGTTTGAGAAAAGTACCGGAGAACTTCTAAACCAATATGCTTGTTTTGACAACCAAAATTGGAATGGAACTCTCGAGGATGTTAAACCGCTACAAGATATCGATGGCTGTATTGCAGCACTAGAGATTGTTGAAAACCCCGATGGTGACTTTGAACAAAGCAAAGGAGCATTGTACATCACTACTGGAGGAAACGAATTAGTTCGCAGGAACACATTCCATGATACCAACATCACTGCGGGTCAAGCAAAGTGGTCATACCCCCAACTGCAGATGAATGAGAAATTCCTACATGCTAGCCAATATGATGATGACAGTCTGATAATTGCTACACCGAGTGGTGCTACAATGATTAAACTTGAAGAATATTCTGAGTCTTATTCCGAAGGCCCAGTCACCCCTCCTGGCTGGATAGATGAATGCGCTGTAGAGTGGCTATACCAAACTGATGTTAGCAACCCTGTAACAGCATTCAACATTGTGTCAAGTCCTTGGGATGATGATGAACAATTAGTCATGCTAGGCCATTCTGATGGCTTGATCAAGAGCTGGATAATCGATGAGGAAGTCGAAGAGCCGTTTGGAACATTCGAAGAAGAAGATAGATTCCTTGGCGACGATGTGTTCGAAGGCCCAATAAGCGCAATTGAAAGTTTTGACCTTGATGGTGAGAATGGAAATGAATTATGGATTGCTGATGCTGATGGCATCCACGGCCTGTTCTATTCGTCACTTATCGAATATGCAACATTCGATATTGTTCTTGATAATGACAGTAAATTGTCGGCAGATGGATTTGAAATTCAAGCGATTAGTGTTGGTGGATTAGAAGAAGCACAATGGGCGCATGATAACTATTCGATGGTGGTAGTTACTGGAGTATTTGATGAAGATACGATGTACAACTCCTACGGAATACAATGGGATGATACTGCCTTCTTCTTAGGAATTGGTCTCTCAATTATCTTGATGGCTGCATTGATTATTCGACCAGAATGGTATGTCGTCAACACGGTAGGAGTCCTGGTAGGGGCTGGAGTGATAGTTATGCTGGGCGTAACATTTGTTCCAACTTTGATTGTCATATTCATGATACTAGCAGCCATTTACGATGCTTGGGCAGTATACCGTTCGAAACATATGCTTGACCTTGCAGATACTATGATTGGGTTGAATTTACCGATTTTGTTGGTTGCACCGCAAGAGAGTGGTTACTCTATGCTTGATGAGAAGGACAGTATTCGACCTCCTGAAAGTTCTGAAAATAAGGTCGGTTCCACATCGCCTCCTGCTAAGATGAAGAAGCGAAAGAAGCCGAAGGAAGCTATGTTCATGGGTCTTGGCGATGTCATATTCCCAGGAATGCTAGTAGTTTCTTGCGTCAACTCAATTTCTACAGATGGATTAGCAGTCGGCATATCAGCTCTGATTGGTGGACTGATCGGTTACTTTGTCCTGATGGGATATGTAGCATCTGGCCGCCCTCAAGCAGGATTACCGTTACTGAATGGCGGGGCAATTCTGGGATACATTGTCGGTGGATTGATTTTCGTAGGTAGTGCTGCGTTTTCGTTTGGTATTTCTTTGTGAGTTGGTTACTATGCTGAGTATGGAATTGTTTCGAAACGATGCGGATAAAATCCGTGCGGATCATGACAAACGTGGCATAACCCACGAACGTATTGACAAAGTTATCGAGTTAGACCAGTTATGGAGAAACGCTCTCAAAGACATGGAAGATGGACGAAGAGAGCGGAACCAAGCCGCTAGAGGTATCGCTGATGCCAAGAAGAGCGGAGATATGGATTCTGCAAACAGCATAATGGCTCAAGTGAAAGATTTAGGAGAACGTATTGCTGCTCTTGATGAGAAAGCCAATTCACTTCTTGAAGAGCGAGATGTCATCCGGATGCGCATTCCAAATCTATTGCATGATGCTGTCCCTGTGGGTGATGATGAAGGCGGAAATACTCAGCATTCCATTCATGGCCAAAAGCCAGATTTCAGTTTTGAACCACGTACGCATAATGAAATAATTGAAATGAATAAGTGGGTCGACTTAGAAAGAGCTGCTAAAATTGCAGGAAGTAGATTCTTCTTCCTAAAAGGGGACTTGGCCAGATTAGAGTTAGCACTCCAATCATACGCTGTTGATTTCCTTATTGACAGAGGATTCACTCTCGTTCAACCTCCGGTGATGATGAATAGAGACGCCTACGAAGGCGTTACAGATTTGTCTGATTTTGAAACTGTGATGTATGGCATTACTCCAGATCCATTGTACATGATTGCAACTAGCGAACATCCACTGACGTCAATGTACATGGATGAAGTCCTAGAGCCTAGTATTCTACCTATCAAAATGGTCGGAGTAAGTCCTTGTTTCAGAAGGGAAGTAGGAGCACACGGTCTTTCTGATAGAGGAATATGGAGAGTTCATCAATTCACCAAGATTGAACAGGTAGTAATTACACACCCTGATGATTCTTGGGATCACCATGAAGAGTTATTGAAGAATTGTCTTGACCTTTGGAATGCTTTAGACTTGCATTACGAGGTAGTAAACATCTGCACGGGAGACATGGGTACTGTCGCTGCAAGGAAGTACGACCTTGAAGCATGGCTTCCAGGTGCTAATGCGTACAAAGAAATCGTTTCATGTTCCAATTGCACAGATTACCAAGCAAATCGCCTTCACATGCGTTATCGCACTAGTGAAGGTAATGCAGCAGTACACACTCTCAACTCTACGGCTGTAGCTACAAGTCGCGCATTAGTCGCTATCATGGAACAAAACCAACTTGAAGATGGCAGAGTTAAGGTCCCTGAATGCTTAGTACCATTGATGGGTGGAAAAGGCCATCTCGAACCTTGCCAATGGTGATTAAATGCGGTGTATTTTCCTTTCTTTATTACTTGTACTCGCCCCTTTGAGTGGATGCTTTGGAGAAGAAACCGAAGAGGAAGTCACGCCAACATTGGTTGTAACTGATGTGTCCATGGCTACTCGTGGCCAATACATGACTATCGAGGTTGACTCAAATGTAGATTGGACATTTAATCGTTCAGCAGGCCTATTCTATGTCGATGATTTTGGAGTACTGAGAGACTCGGTTAGCACCACATTCTCATCAGAAACAAAATCGTTAGAGTTATTGATTTTGGACAGTGAAAGAGAATCTGTTAACATTTCAGTAACAGCCGGTGATGAGTTCTGGAATGCTACTCTGATGCTTGAAGATAGTCAAGACTTGATGCTAGTTGATGGCAGGCGTGCTTACGACACCATAGACATGCTAACCAGTTCCTACAACAACAGATGGTGCGCTAGTGCTTCGGTTCACGAAGGTGGTTCCGCATACGAGGAAGCTGCTGAGGCAATGGCTGAAGAAATGAGAGGAATGGGATTCGACTTTGTTGAAGTAACTCGATATGACGACGACCCGGACCAATTGAATGTTGTAGGCTATAATTGGGGAAGAACAAACCCTGACGAATACATAGTCATAGGTGGGCATTTCGACATTGCTTACGTATTCACTCCGCCGGGAGGAGGCACAAACGAAGGTGCAAATGATGACACATCCGGTTCGACTGTGTCACTAGAGATGGCTCAAGCGCTGGCTAAGATGGAATTCGACCATACTGTTGTCGCAGCATTGTGGGCTTGTGAAGAAGAAGGATTGCTGGGGTCACTAGCATATGTCAATCATCTGCCTGAAAATGTGACAGTCAAGTCATACTTGAACTTCGATATGGTCTCACTGAACTATCCAATTATTCCGCTTTCAGAACCAATTGTTGGACCGGGTGGAGAAATTTTCGCTCCTACAAAGTACGAATGGCAAATTAGTATTGCAGGCGCAAGTGAAAGCAACATGCAATTGATGTACGAATGGGTTGGAACTACAATAGAAGATGATCTTTCATACAGGCCAACCGATGGAAACCCGATTAATTGGCAGATAGCAGAATCGTGTGCTTCTGACCACTGTGCTTTCTTTTCTGCAGATTACCCTACTTTCAACTTCTTCAGCCCAGGTGGAGAGATTTCATTCTGGCAAGAGTGGCACTCCCCATCTGATACACTTGAATTCATGACAGCAAAGGCTGGAGGCCAGGAAGGAATGGCAAGTGGATTCAACAGTCTTGTTTGGTCTTCGCTCGACCTCTTCGTCCGAATTGATAACTCGGATGAATCATTCCAAGGCCGATGGCTAGAAGCCTGATTATTCATTCTTTGGTGATTGGATGATAACTATTGAAATTGAACAGTGGAAGACTCTTTGTGATGAGTTCAAGTTATTCTTTGATTCCTTAGGATCAGTAAAAGAAGAGAACAATTACATCCAATTCAAATCTTTTAGCAGCAATGTTTCTACTGGTTTTTCGATATCAAAAGAAGGAAACTTTGCTGCATCAATGCCTCTTCATGGATTAGAAGGTAAGGCTTTGACTGTTTCTTTTGACAAGGTGGAACATGCGGTTCATGTACATGGTTCAGAATCTAAATACACGTACAGGGTTCCCCAAGAATTACTTGATCTGAGAAATTGATTAATCATACCTTCTTGCTTAGAGTGCTCAATACATGCTCAATATTTGCCTTTGGTGCAAACCTATGCCACAGATGCGCCATTGGAATCCATAGTAATGTGTACACTAAGACAACAATCATAGAGACAGAAAAACTCCAATCGTTTGTCTCGTCGAAATTGTAGAAGAGTCCTATTGGTATGAAGTGAAGAATATAAACGCTCAGTGAAATTTTACCTAACGGATTAAGCAAAACCGTGTTGGATGCTTGCAGTATAATCCACAGAAGAGAAACCCCGGTAAGCGCAGCGATTAGGAAAGGGGCGTTTGATGGGAAAAATGTGAGTATAGAGTTGCCAGATGGCGCAGCCCACTCTAATCCATTTTGTTCAGAATAGATTAGTGTTGTAATACAGAACAACAAGCCTGCAATAATTGGTGATACACTCTTTTTGCTAATCGGGAAAGTGCGTTCTGCTTCCTGCTTACAAGCAATCCATGAACCAAATACAGCAAAAATAATCCAAGGGAATAGTGGATAAGTCCCTGTAATAATTAGATGTTTAAACAAGATGATGATTGATGATACTTCGACTCTATCACTCCATTGACTGGAACCTTGTAAGTCTGACAAAAAGAAGACTGTAGTTAAGATTGCGAATATCCAAATCCACAATGTTGAGGAACTCTTGTTGGGATTCATTCGAAATGGGTTAACCCACAGGGGCTGAGTCAATGTCAAGATTGCGAATAATGTCAGGACTCCAGGAGTTAATGGTTCGAATAAATGGGGCGCGAAGATATTCACCGCTATTTGTGAAACAAGCAAGAATGCTGCTCTAATGTAACGCTGATTCGCTGTTGCTGATGAATGAAAGCAGCCCCAACCAAATATCGTAACAAATAACGGAGCCGCCAGCCCTCCTAATCCTGATACCAAGTAGATCAGTGCTGAAGGCTGTGTGTTAGCGCTTGGTCCCCATGTAGCTGCTGCATGAACCATTACCATCAGAAGAACTGCAACGGCTCGAATAG
>Ga0233444_10001277_pt1 | contig 29243 bp, 24 predicted proteins | sample SI_124_October20_6_FD_182792 | JGI IMG/M metagenome (GOLD analysis project Ga0233444, IMG submission 182792) | Seawater microbial communities from Saanich Inlet, British Columbia, Canada - SI_124_October2016_10_MG | ecosystem: Environmental > Aquatic > Marine > Inlet | place: Canada: British... | reverse complement strand
TCGTAACTCTCTTGTAAATGCAAAGGAGCTATTTTTTCTAAATATTTTGTTACATCTTTGACTATCATAATTTGAAAAATGAATTCAAATATAAAACAATGAAATGGTACAATTGGATATTATTGCCAATATCATTGGTGTATTGGATAATTACCAATACTAGAAATTTATTTTTTGAGATTGGAATATTCAAGCAGAATAAATTTAATATTCCAATTGTTGGAGTAGGAAATATAACAGTTGGTGGAACAGGAAAAACACCACATTCACAATATATTTCTGAATTATTACAAAACAATTTTAAGATTGCTGTTTTATCCAAAGGATATGGAAGAAAAACAAATGAATTTAAATATGTAAATATAGATAGCAAATGTGATGATGTTGGAGACGAACCTCTGCAAATGAAAAAAAATTTACCAAAAGAAATTGTTGCAGTAGACCATAAAAGGGTAAATGGAGTAAACAAAATTATGAAGGAGCATCCAGATGTAAATTGCATTATTCTTGATGATGCATTTCAACATAGAACTGTTAAAATTGGCTTTAATATTTTACTTTGTGACTATAACAACCCTGTATACAAAGATTGGATGATGCCTGTTGGCTTTCTTAGAGAATCTAAGAAAGGGATTAATAGAGCTGATTGTGTGGTGATTTCTAAGTGTCCTGAAAATTTAACCTGGGAAGAATCTAAGAGAATAGAGAAAAAACTGAGATTTACAAAAGAGGTTTTTTTTAGTAAAATAATTTATGATAAAATAGTTTCTTTAAATGGGAATAAAACCCTTGAAAAATCATCCCTTAGGAGGGTATTATTGGTTACTGGAATTGCAAATTCTAGTCCAATTATTGAATATTTAGAAAAGTTAAACATTCAAATTAAACATCTTAAATACAAAGACCACTTTCAATACCAAAAAAAGGATGTAAATAAAATTATTGATAATTACAAACGAGAAAACAGCGAAATAATAATATTAACTACTGAGAAAGATGCTCAAAAAATGAAGGAATTTCAAGAATTATCGAAATTTCCTGTATACTATTTGAAAGTTAGTATTGATTTTATAAGGAATAAAGATAAATTTGAAGAAAAAATTATGAAGTATGTTAGAGCTCATTCATAACAGCGTTGATTATTTAAAAAAAGCAACTGAACTTGAACCGGAAATTGGCATTATTTTAGGGACTGGGCTTGGCGGTTTAGTGGATGAAATTAAAATAGAAAAATCTATCTCCTACAAAGATATTCCCAATTTTCCTGTCTCTACAGTAGAAGGACATCAAGGAAAATTAATATTTGGTTTATTGGGGAATAAAAAAGTAATTGCAATGCAAGGTAGATTTCATTTTTATGAGGGTTACACTATGAGTCAAATTGTATTTCCTATAAGAGTAATGAAGTTTTTGGGAATCAATAAATTAATTGTAAGCAATGCATCAGGTGGAGTTAATCCAAATTTTGAAATTGGAGATATTATGATTATTAATGACCATATAAATCTTTTCCCAACCAATCCTTTAATTGGCCCTAACATTGAAGAACTTGGAACTAGATTTCCCGATATGAGTGATGCATACGATAATAAGTTAATTACCCTTGCTCAATCACTTTCTGAAAAATTGAATATTAAAACTGTAAATGGAATTTATGCAGGTCTCACTGGTCCTACCCTTGAGACACCAGCAGAATATTCCTATATAAGGAAAATAGGTGCAGATGCGGTTGGAATGAGTACAGTTCCAGAGGTTATAGCAGCAAGACATATGCAGATTCCATGTTTTGGATTATCAATAATAACCGATTTAGGAGTTCCAGGAAAAATTGTAAAAGTAACACACCAGGATGTTCAAAATGTTGCGTCTGAAGCGGAACAAAACTTGACAAGACTTATTAAGAAACTCTTAGAATCTATTTAGAAATGGAGCTAGAAAATGTATTATCAAAATACGAGCCTGTTATAGGAATTGAAATTCATGCTCAACTTAAAACCAATTCAAAAGCATATTGTGGCGATAAAAATGAATTTGGAGCCTCGCCAAACACCCTAACCTCACCAATATCATTAGGCCATCCTGGTACATTACCAAAATTTAATAAGGAACTGGTAAATCATGCTGTAAAATTAGGATTGGCTTTAGATTGTGATATTACCAGAGAAATGCATTTCGATAGAAAAAATTATTTCTATGCAGATTTACCTAAGGGATACCAAATAACTCAAGATAAAAAACCAATTTGTAAAAACGGTAAAATTTTAATTAGATTAGAAAATAACAAAACCAAGGATATTGAACTGACTAGAATTCATATGGAAGAAGATTCTGGTAAAAGCATTCATGATTTAGACCCATTTAATACCCTTATTGATCTAAATAGAGCAGGTGTTCCACTTTTGGAGATAGTAACCGAACCAGTAATTAAAACATCCAACGAAGCCTATCAATATGTATATGAAATAAGAAAACTTCTCAGGTATTTGGATATATGTGATGGAAATATGGAGGAAGGAAGCATGAGATGTGATGTGAATATTTCAATTATGCCCATTGGAAACAACCAATTTGGAGATCGAGTAGAAATTAAAAATCTAAATTCCATTAGAAATGTTCAAAGATCTATTGATTATGAAATTGTTAGACAAGCAAAATTACTGGATGAAAACAAAAAAATCAGGGTAGAAACAAGAACTTTTGATGCGCCAAGTGGAAAAACTAGCGCTATGCGAAAGAAAGAAGCAGCACACGATTATAGATATTTTCCAGAACCAGATTTGAATCCAGTAAAAATTGAAGAAAAACTGCTCATGGATATCCAATCATCTATGCCTAATCTTCCAAATGATTTATTTGAAAAATTTACTAGCAAATATGGGTTGTCTAATTACGATGCTTTAGTAATTATTGAGCAGAAAGAAATTGCTTTTTATTACGAAAGTATTTTGGAGTACACCAAAAACTATAAAGGTGCAACCAATTGGCTAATGGGAAGTATTAAATCCTACTTAAATCAAAAGGCAATTGAAATAACAAATTTCCCAATTAAAGCTGAAAACATTGGCATTCTTATAAATATGATTGATGATGGAATAATTACTAATTCCTTGGCCAGTCAAAAATTATTTCCGGAAATGTTAAAATATCCTCTAGAAAATCCAAATTCAATAACTGAAAAAAACCAGTGGAACAATCAAGATGACGAAAATAATTTGGAAGTCTTGATTCGAGAGATATTAGATGAAAATCCAGAAGAAGAAGAAAGATTCAGAAAAGGAGAAAAAAAACTTACTGGTTTTTTCATTGGAAAAATAATGAAGGCCTCCAACGGCACTGCAGATCCAAAAAAAATAAATCAATTACTCAACCATTTAATTAAATAAAAAAATGAAAAAAATTATTTCTATTTTACTGATTTTAGTTATTGTAAACTGCAAAGGGGGAAAAGCAACTATTAATAATGAGAATAATTATTTTTTAGAATTTATTCAACAAACCGATCAGTATATTTATTTATACAAAATCGATCGAAACAACCCCTTAAAAATTGATTCCTCCAAATCCACTAAAGGAATTCATCAATTTAATATTAGTTTACTGAAATCAGATATTTTTTTAGTTGGTACCTCTCCCGAAAAAAGTGTTCTTTTTATTGGAAGCCCAAATGAGAGCAATAAATTGCTTTTTACAAATGGTGAATACGAGGAATTAGTTGTCACAGGTGATTCCACCAACATATTATTACAAAAATACTTTAAGTTTAGAAATAATATTATCAGTCAGGTACAAAGTATAAATTCCACAAACGAAGAAGAAAAAATAAAAGCTAGAAATAGTATCTTGACGGACTATCAATCCTACATTAAAAAGTTTATTAATGAAAATAAAAAATCTCCAAGTATAATAATGCTTCTTGGTGAAATTCAGAACCCCATGGATTTCAAAAATGAGTTAATGATAATTAAGAATGTAGTTCAAGAAAAATTTGAAAAACAAAAATATTTGAAGGAAGTAGTTAAGCTAATAGAACAAGCCAAGCAGCAAGAAAATTATATATTTCAACAAAAAAATAGAGTTAACGAAGAGAAAAATATAAGAGAAGAATTAGGTATAAATATAGGAGCAATTGCACCTGAAATAAATCTTAAAAGTCCAGACGGAAAGTTGATAGCTTTGAGCTCACTTAAGGGAAAAGTAGTCCTTTTAGACTTTTGGGCTTCGTGGTGCAGACCTTGTAGAGCTGAAAATCCTAATGTAGTTAGGCTATATAACAAGTATAAAGATAAAGGGTTTACAGTCTACAGTGTATCTCTAGACCAAAATAAAGAAAAATGGATGGCTGCAATAACTCAAGACCAATTGACTTGGTCGAATCATGTTAGTGAGCTAACAGGATGGAAATCTTCAGCTGGAAATAAATATGGAGTTTCTAGTATCCCTAAAACATTTTTGATTGATGAAAGAGGAAAGATTATAGCATATGATTTAAGAGGAAATAATTTAGAAAAAAAACTTTCTGAAATACTATAAATTATCAGAATGAAGCGTCTAATCATAACAATAACATGCTGTTTTGTTGTATTAATTTCAAATAGTCAAGAATACTTTCAACAAAAAGTTGATACTTATATAGACGTTGAATTGGATGATGAAAATCATATTTTACGCGGTTTTGAAAAAATGGTGTATTATAATAATTCCCCCTCAGTTTTAAATAAGATTATTATTCATCTTTGGCCAAATGCATATAAGAATAGTAACACAAACCTCGCTAAACAAAAATATTCTGATGGTAGTATTTCTTTTAAATATGCCGACTCAATAGATTTAGGGTTCATAGACTCTATTGATTTTAAAGTAGATGGCGACAAAGTAAAGTGGCAATTTTTAAATGACCAAATAGACATTTCTGAACTCAATCTTACAAAACCTTTAAAGCCAGGAGATTCAATTATTATCACGACGCCATTTAGAGTTAAGATTCCCTCAGGTAAGTTTTCAAGACTTGGACACATTGGTCAGTCTTATCAAATTACTCAGTGGTTTGCCAAACCTGCTGTATTTGATAAAAATGGATGGCATCCAATGTCCTACCTAGATCAGGGCGAATTTTACTCTGAATTTGGGAATTACGATGTAAGTATTACTGCTCCAAAAAATTATGTACTTATGGCTACAGGAGATTTAGAAAACGAAGAAGAGATTGTGTTTCTCAATGAAAAGGCTAAAAAAACAGCTCAACTTATTGAAGAAAACAAACTTCCAGTTAGAGATTCTTTTGGCAGAAAAGACATGAGTTTTCCAAATAGTAGTAAAGAGAAAAAAACATTAAGATTTATCCAAGAAAATGTGCATGATTTTGCTTGGTTTGCAGATAAAAGATACCATGTTCTGAAAGGAGAAGTAAAACTAGAGAGTAAAAATGTAACATCATGGGCGCTATTTACAAATAGTGAGGCAAAACTTTGGGAAAGATCTATTGAATATATAAATGATGCAACAAAATATTTTTCAAAGTGGGTTGGAGAATATCCATACAACCATGTTACAGCTGTAGATGGAACTATTAGCGCAGGAGGTGGAATGGAATATCCAAATATTACAGTAATTGGAAGATCTGGCGATAGCAAATCGTTAGAAACGGTTATTATTCACGAGGTAGGGCACAACTGGTATTATGGTATTCTAGGAAGTAATGAGAGAGATAATGCTTGGATGGATGAAGGTCTCAATACCTATATAGAAATAAGATACATGGAAGAAAAATATCCAAATGGATATTTTAAAAAAAATGACTCAACTCAAAATAAATCAAAGGGAATCGCAATAAATATTCCAATAGAAGAAAAAGAATTACAACATATTTCCTATCAATTTAATGCCTCAAGAAATTACGATCAACCCCTTAAAATGGGGTCTAAAGATTTTACTCAGATGAATTATGGAGCAATGGTCTACAGTAAAACTGGGATTGGCTTTCATTATTTAAAAGGCTATTTAGGTGAGGAACTTTTCGATAACTGCATGAACAAATATTTCAACCAATGGAAATTTAAACACCCAAGCCCAGATGATATTAAAGTAGTATTTGAAACTGTTAGTAAAAAAAAATTGGATTGGTTTTTTGAAGATTATATTAAAACCACCAGGAAAATAGACTATTCCTTAAAAAAAGTATCTAAAATAAATGACCAAGAGTACTTAATAAAAGTAAAAAACTTAACAGGCTATAAATCTCCTATTCCAATTCAGATGATTAATGATTCTAACGAAATAATTTCTGAAAAATGGATTAATGGATTTAAAAAAGATACATCTTTCGTATGTAAAACAATTGAAAAGCCTTCAAAGTTTGTAATTGATTACAATGTTATAACTACAGATTTTAACTACAACCGTCATATGGCAAGAGCTAATGGGATATTAAAACTTTACAAACCCATAAAATTCAAATTCCTGCCAATAAGTATTAATAATAATAAAGAAAACATAATTTATTATTCTCCTATAATAGCTGGAAATGCATATGATAGAACTATGATAGGATTAGCACTTTATAACAGCACCATAAATGATAAAAAAGTAGAATATATGCTTAACCCACTATATGGGTTAGGAACAAAAAATTTAGTTGGATCTGGGAAAATTCAAACAAATATTAACACAAATGGGCTATTTCCGAGAATTGAATTGGGCTATAAAATTAGAAGTTTTCATAACGAACATGATAACCTATACAAGGAACAAAGATGGATCAAACAAGAAATATTTACAGCCTTAAGATTTAAATCTAAAAACTTAAGAAGTTCTCCGTTTCAAAATATTAAATTTAGAACTATAAAAGTAGATGACTTTGAACCAGATGTTACACTAATTTGGCCTGTACAACCTAGAAGAAAGACGGCTTACTATGGTGAAATAGAATACAATATAAAAAGTAGACAAATTCTTAAACCAAAAGAACTAAAATTAAACTATGTATATAGTTTTAATGATAATATCAACCTAGTAAATTGTTTACAATTAACCTCGAAAATAGAAAAATCCTATAATAAAAGCTCGGATAAAATTAGATGGAGATTTTTTGCTGGCTACCATTTTAACCAAGATATTTCCAAACAGTATTCATTTTATCTTAGTGGAAAAAACGGAGGAACAGATTATTTATATGACAATATTTATTTAGGAAGAAATTCTTCAAATCAAGAATATTTATTATCTAGACAAAATGACAATTCTTATGGTGGGTTTAAGGTCATGGATACCACTTTAAGAAGTAACAACTGGATGGTTTCTAATAATTTAAAAATTAATATTCCAAAACTTCCTATTGGTGTATTTGCTGATTTTGGAATTTTTAAATCTAGCAATGGGGGAAATAAAATAAAATGGGGATACAATGCAGGAATATACACCAGTATCGTTGTAAATGAAGAAATAATAGGAATTTATCTTCCTATAATGTATTCTGATAACATTGGATTAACGTTAAATGATTTTAAAGTATTACAAAGAATAAATTTTATATTTAATCTTAGAAGTATAAATCCATTCACCATTAAAAAAACTATAAAGCCATAAAAAATAGAAATAAAATATATTTTGCTTCTGATTTTCATTTAGGGAGTCATAATGACAATAAAAATAGAGAGGGTAGAATAATCCGTTGGCTATCTTCTATTGAAAACGATGCAAAAGAAATTTTTCTTGTTGGAGATATTTTTGATTTTTGGTTTGAACACAAGCACACTATCCCCAAAGGGAATACTAGGTTTCTAGGTAAGCTTGCAGCCTTAAAAGATGATGGTATTGATATCCATATTTTTACAGGAAATCACGACCTTTGGATGTTTGGTTATTTAGAAAAAGAAATTGGTTTAAAAGTACTTAAGAAACCTATTTTAAGAGAGATAAATGGTACTGTTTTTTTTATTGGTCACGGTGACGGACTTGGACCAGGTGACAATAAATATAAATTCATAAAAAAGTTTTTTACAAATCATTTTTGTCAATGGTTATTTTCTAAAATTCATCCAAATTTAAGTTTTTCTTTAGCAAGGTATTGGTCTAGGAAAAGTAGAGAAAATGAAAAAGGCGGAAGTCCTTCATTTCTTGGCGAAGAAAAGGAATGGTTAATTCAGTTTAGTAAAGAAGAATATCAAAAAAATAAAAAAATTAATTACTTTATTTTTGGCCATAGGCATTTTCCAATAGAATACAAATTAGATAAAGATTGTAGGTATATAAACTTAGGTGATTGGATAAATCATTTCACCTATGCAGTTTTCAATGGGAAAACTACCGAGCTTAAGAAGTTTAAATAGCATGAATTACATACTGCTTATAAGGGCAGAAAGATCAATCAGTTTATTAGAATATCCAGCTTCGTTATCATACCAGCTAATAATTTTGTAAAAAGATTCATTAAGTTGAATTCCCGCTTTTGCGTCTACAATAGAAGTTCTAGCATCTCCCATAAAATCTTGAGAAACAACTAGCTCTTCTGTAAATCCTAAAATTCCATTGAGCTCATTTTCAGAAGCCTTTTTTAATGTCTCCATTACATGATCATAAGAAGTTTTTTTACTTAGCTTGACAGTAAGGTCAACTACAGACACATTTGCAGTTGGTACTCTAAAAGCCATTCCTGTAATTTTACCTACAAGACTTGGAATAACCTTAGTCACAGCCTTAGCAGCTCCTGTAGAAGCTGGTATAATATTAACTAAGGAGCTTCTTCCTCCTCTGTAATCTTTTTTTGATGGACCATCTACAACAAATTGAGTAGCAGTTGCTGCATGAACAGTTGTCATTAAAGCTTCATCTATTCCATATGCATCATTTAATACTTTAGCTAGTGGAGCTAAACAATTTGTGGTACAAGATGCGTTAGAAACAATTAAATCAGATGGCTTAATATTGTTATGATTAACACCCATTACAAACATAGGAGCATCTTTTGAAGGCGCTGAGATAGCTACTTTTCTTGCTCCTCCGTCAATATGGAACTGAGCAAGTTCCAATGTTGTAAATATGCCAGTACACTCTACAGCTACATCTACTTCAACTTCATTCCATTTGAGCAGTTTAGGATCACGTTCTGCAGTTATTCTAATATGGCTTCCATTTACATACAATTGATTATTTTTGACAGAAATTTCCGCATCGCAAACACCATGAACAGAATCGTATTTTAGTAAATAAGCTAAGTGCTCTATATCTAGTAAATCATTTATCGCAACTACTTCAACATTGTCTCTTTTCAGACATGATCTAAAAACCATTCTGCCGATTCTTCCAAAACCGTTTATTCCTATTTTAATTTTGCTCATTGTAATTTTTTTGTAAATGTAAAAAGACCCTGGTAATTCAGGGCCTTTTTTAAAATAATATTTTGATGAATTTTAGTATTTGATAAATTTGATTACTTCTTGTTCCTCACCAGTGTTAACAACAACTAAGTAAGTACCCAATGATAATTCAGCAGCATTTATTTGAGAATTATTAATTCCTTTGCTCATTCTAACATTATTATATAATGTTTTTACTAAACTACCGTTCAAATTATAAATTGAAATATTTACAAGACTAGAACTATTTAGTTCAAATGAAATATTCGCATTTTGAACTACAGGATTAGGGTAAATTTTAGTAGAAGATATATTTTTAGAAACTTCATTTTGAACAATTGGTTCAGATAATGAAAGTAAATTATCAGCTCTCCAAACTCCTCTTCCATAAGTGCAAGCATAAATTGCTCCAGGATTATTAACTTGTCTGTATCCGCCTTCCATAGGGTCTTCCCAATCTCTCCACTGTTGACAAATATCGTAAACTGGAATAGTCCCAATCTCTGTATTATTAGAAACCCAATTTGTACTAGATCCAGCAATATTATCGGTTGAAAAAACTCCGTATGTAGTTCCAATTATGATAACATCTGTAGTAGGGTCTCTTTCAACAATACATCCAAAAACTGGCATATCTGGCAAATCACCATCAATAGAATTAAAAGAAGGGTTTGAGGATGTGGCATTTGTTGAATAATAAACATGATTGGTCGAAGTTCCAGAAGTAACAACACATACATTGTCTGGGTTACTAGGATCTACAGAAATGTCAGTTATAGTTCCTGGAAAATTAGATACACTTTCGTAATGAACCTTGTATTCAATTTCTGAACCATTTTGTTTTGTGTATAGATTTCCGTCCTGAGCAAAATTAATTTGGTTAACTAAAGAACCAGTTACATAATTGCCAGTTGCAATTTCTATCAAAGTATCAGTTGCCGAAGGTCTGTAATCAATATCAGCTTCTTGCTTTGAATATGCATTTCCAAGGCCTGTAATTCTAACAAGACTTCCATTATATGAGCCACACCAAGCATAGTTCATATCATGTGAAATTTCAAAACTCCTTATTGAACTTGATAAATTATAAATTCTCCACCATTCAGGAATAGTAGTGTATCTCATCATATCTCTAGTGATGTAAACTGAAGCATTGTTTTGTGTTATAAAATAAGATTGTACATAATCTGGTAGAGTAAGAGTATCTGCACCTGTAACAGTAACAAATGTATCTGTACCAACTATATTCATTGTGTCGTATACATTTAAGTTTTGAGTTAGAACATGTTTGATCGGAATCCCAAAAGATTTACTGTAGTAAGTTATAGTATCTCCACTTAATTTATCCTCACTAGGAACATATTCTACTGAATCTTTAGTATTAAAATCTTCTGGATTTTCCATAAGAGCAATAGCATTGTAAAAAGGGCCACAATTCTCACCAACAATTCCTGTACATGGCGCAGGGACAGATTGACTAGTAGTTCCACCGTCGCTAGATCTAGAAATAGAACCATTGTATACAGTAGTTACAAATGCATTACTATTTAAATAGGAAATTTCACATTCGAAACCGTCTCCGCCAGAAACTTCAGCAAATTCCTTAGACCATGGTAGAGAGTTATCCTTGTACTGGGTACCATTATCTTGAGCACCGGCAATTACAGAACCATTTCCTCCAAAAGCCATAGAGTAAAATTGAGTTACATTGTAACCTTTGTTGATTACCGATCCAAATTGATTGGTGCCGGATCCACCGGTTCTAACCTGAACACCACCATCGTTTCCTACTAATAAGGTGTAATCATTCTTCCATAATAAACGATGATTATCGGCATGTATATAGATAGGAACAGAAGGGTCTACATACCAAGCTGAAACTGCATACCATTGACCATTTTCAGGGTCTGCAGAATTTGGTGTATGTACCCAAGACCATAAATCAATTCCACCAATTATACATTCTTCTCCGTCAGGTCTTGATGTAACTACCAAGTCATAATTACCTTGACCACTTCTTGATGTTAAAGGAGTGAAATTTCCTGTAGCACCTGGTGCTATTTGATACCATGTGGTTCCATTATCAACAGATCGGTAGACTCCACCAAGTGTGCCAGCAGAAGATGCAAATAAAGCGTACAAAGTATAACTATTAGCATTGTTTTTATTCTTAGATATCGCATATTCTCCTCTTATTGTACCAGTTCCTGTTAATTCACCATTAGAATGTAAATCTGTCCAATTAACACCTCCATCTTGACTAATCCATGATCTTATTCCACCTTGATCTAATCCTAATATCATAACTTGACCATCTTCTGAAACCTTCAAGTCGCCAATTGTAGAATTAGAAGGAATTCCAGAAATAGTAATGGCTTCAGGGATAACGTTCATTCCCTGTTCAATTTTATTTAACCCCACACCCATACCAACAAAATATGCTCCATTAGGATCATTTGGGTTGGTCACTACTTTCAAAATATCTTTATTGTTAGTGCCAAGGATTTGATTAAAAGTTGGAGAATTAGTATTGATATTTGAGCTTACCCAAACACCATCACCATCAATTAGGCCTTCACCAAATCTTGAACCTCCAGTAGCAACGTATAACAAATTACCATTAGCAGAAAAAGCTATAGATGAAATCCCAAGTGAACCTACACCACTTGAACTATTAGCCATAGTGTTGTCAAATTCTTGAACCCTGGTCCAAGTTGAACCTCCATTTTCTGTTTTGAAGAGACCTCCAGAAACGGACCCTGCATACATTACATTATCATCATTTGGATGTACAGCAATTCCTCTGGTTCTTCCACCAACATTATCTGGACCTTCTTCAATAAAACTTAAGTTAGTAGATCTTGACTGCATTCTTTGAAGAACTTTGTCTTTTGCCGCAGCAAGTTTGGCTAATTCGACCTTTCCGGTAACTACATCCTTGTACATTAATTCTGCATACTCTTGGGCTCCTTTAGCACCAGCAAAATTTTTAGAATCTAAAATTTCTTTATAAGAATATTTTCTTGAAATATTGTTATCAGTTTTTGAAAGAGAGTGTATAGATAAAACAACTCCTAAAAACATTAAAGGATATAAAACTATTTTTTTCATTTATATTATATTATGAACTCGAAAATACAAATTATTAAATTATTCAAGCAGTTGTTGAATGAATTTTATTAAAAATAAATTAAACAATTTAAAATAAGTGTTTTTCAGCATGGTAACTAGACCTTACCAAAGGACCACTTTCAACGAACCTAAATCCAGCTTTTAAGCCAAATTCTTGATATTTTGCAAACTGGTCTGGAGTTATAAATTCTTCAACAGGGGCATGTTTAGGTGTTGGTTGTAAATACTGACCTATAGTTACAATATCAACTTTTACAGATCTTAAATCTTCAAGTGTTTCAAAAACTTCTTCTTCGGTCTCTCCTAATCCCAACATCAAGCCAGACTTCGTTTTCATCCCACCTTGTTTGAGCCGTAACAAAAGCTCTAAACTTCTGTTGTATTTTGCTTGAACTCTAATTGTTTTTGTAAGTCTTCTTACAGTTTCAATATTATGAGAAACAATTTCTGGAGCAACTTCAATTATGTTATTCAAATTTTCCCAAATCCCAGCAAAATCAGGAATTAAAGTCTCTAAAGTAGTAGTAGGGGATTGTCTTCTAATTGCTTTAACAGTACTGACCCAAATATTGGAACCTCCATCTGATAAGTCGTCACGGTCAACAGATGTTATTACCGCATGCTTAACTTTCATCAATTTAACTGAGTTAGCCACTCTTCCAGGTTCAAAAACATCTACAGCTTCGGGTTTGCCTGTAGCAACTGCACAAAAGCCACAAGATCTTGTGCAAACATTACCTAAGATCATAAAAGTAGCTGTACCAGCACCCCAACACTCGCCCATATTTGGACAATTTCCGCTTTCACATATTGTATGAAGTTTATGTTCGGTAACCAAGTTTCTTACATTTTTATAAGATTCCCCGGTAGGTAATTTCACTTTAAGCCATTTCGGCTTTTTAGTTTTTACAGCAGTATTAACACTCATTAATAAAATTTATTTCCAATAGAACAATTAATATATACACTAGGGTAAAACCTGTAATTGTTATTTCCTACCATTAATATTACAGGTTTAGAAAAGACATCAATACAAACCCCAGCCTCCAAAGAATTTATGATTTCTCTATTACTTGAATAATCAAAATCAAGACCCAGTTTAAAAAACATACCTGGATTAATTTTTGTTTCCATTAAACCAGCTCCCCAAGAAGCCCTGCCGTAAATATTATAAAAATTATGTAATTCAGGATCGAATCTTTCAGTAGCAATTCCTGCAATTCTACCTGAAAAATCGTATTTAAAAACTTCTAAAAAAACTGGTTTTATAAGCCCAAAGGATGGACCTACTGTGTAGTTCATCGTAATCTGCAAACCATTTTCTCTTAATTTTTCATAAAGAATTTTTCTATTACCAAAACCTAATCTTAAAGAATAAAAAGAGTTTAATTTGCCAAAAATAAATTTCTTTGCATTTTCGTCGAAGGATCCAAATATTTTATACTCTTTATCGTGATTTATGGTTACTAAATCTACATTAATCAAAGATTTTTTCTTGAAGGTCTTAAACTTAGACACACCATAGTTCAATGCAAAACCGCTAGAATGAACCGTACCTCCCAACCAAATTTCCTTAGATATTCTCACCATCAATTTCTCATTAACAGGGACCTGAGAAAATACAGAAACTGAAAAAATCTGAAATATTAATATTAAAGAAAGTGTTGCTATTCTATACATTAATAGCAAAAATAAAGAAAATGTAGAATAAAAAGAATTGTTTAAAGGAAAGTTTAAAACAAATAAAGTACTTTAATTAAAAATTGGCTTTTTTAGTTTTTTTATCTTGCAATGTAATTAACTCTTTATTATTATCCTCTTGAGAATTCAGACTGTAAGCTGGACATGTTTTTTGTGGTGGTTGAAATACAAAACAAGAAGACAAAGAAGACAAAACTATAATTGCAAATGTGTAAGTGAATAATTTTTTCATGATTTTTTCGTAATAGCTATTAACAAAATTATTAAAAAAGACATACCAACAATAAAATCAAATGATTTTTATTTAATTGTAGCAGAATTAGTAATAAATTGAAGACAAAACATTTACATAGAGATTGGGAATCCATATTTAAAAAAGAGTTTTCAAAAAAATATTTTCAAAAAATAAACAGCGAAGTAAAAAATTGCAGTTCTCATGATTTACTATGTCCAAAAAAAGAAAACATCTTCAAAGCATTTGAAAAAACAAATCTTTCAGATTTAAAAATAGTAATCTTAGGCCAAGACCCTTACCATGGCAAAGATCAAGCAAACGGACTTGCATTTGCAGTCAATGAAAATCATAAGACTCCACCCTCATTAAGAAATATATTTACAGAAATTAAAAATGACTTAAATTACAATACCCAAAGTAAAATAAATCTTGAATCTTGGGCAAATCAAGGAGTTCTTTTATTAAATTCTTCATTGACCGTGAAATTAGCAACAGCAAACTCTCATAGTAATTTGGGATGGGATTTATTTACAAATAATATCTTAAAAGAAATTTCGTTATTAAAAAATAAAGTAGTTTTTATTTTATGGGGGAATTACGCCAAAAAAAAGGAAGTTTTAATAGATTTTAAAAAGCATCTTATTTTAAAAGCACCTCACCCATCCCCTCTTTCAGCATACAGAGGTTTTTTTGGTTGTAAACATTTTTCTAAGGCAAATGAGTTTTTAAAATCAAACCATTTAAAAGAAATAATTTGGTAAAATGGGGTTAAAGAAAATAATATTATTAATCTTTTTTTTTCCAATATTGATTTTTGGACAACAAGTAAATTTCTTAGAGACTTACAGGAATCTTGAGCTTTTTAAGTCTGAAAAAGTTAATTCTAAAACTGTTAGAGATCTTGTAAATAATATTTTGCTTTCAGAAATTGAAAGTGGATATTTTACTTGTAATGTTGATTCGATAAATTTAAAAAATAAAAAATTAAAAATCTATTTACAGACTGGAAATCTAATTTCTTTAAACAGTATAAAAGTAAACTTACCAAATTCTTTATCGCTTAAACTAAGAGAAGATTTTAATAGCGAAAAAACTTATTTTAATGCCAATGATTTTTCTAAAAAAATAAAAAAATGGATTATTCTGATGAACAACAATGGATTTCCATTTGCAGAATTTGAATTTCAAAAAAGTGAAATAATAAACTCGAAAATTAATTTAATATGTAATTTAAACTCGGGTCCTTTGGTTAAAATTGATTCTATTATAAATCCAGAAATCACTAAAAAAGAACTACAACTTATATATAAATTTTCAAACATTAGAAATGGAGATCTATTTGAGCTAAACAAGATTTATAAAATAAGTGAAAACATTAAAAATACAGGGTTCATTCAAGAAATAAGACCGCCTGCATATGAGTTTATTGACAACAAAGCATCTATATACACTTATTATAAACCACAATCCAAAAATAGTATAAATGGCCTTGTTGGTATTCAACCTGGAGAAAATGAAACTGTACAATTTACAGGAAACGTAGCTCTAAATTTTCAAAATGCATTGAGCTATGGTGAAGTACTTAAAATTAATTGGAGAAGAATGTTCAACTCATCGCAAAATCTTATTGCTGAGGTTAGCTACCCATTTCTATTTAATACAAATTTCGAAATTCAAGGCGGACTAGATATGATCAAGAAAGACAGTTCGTTTTTTAATTTTAATTCAAAGCTGATAATTAATTACAAATCTAACTCCAATTTTTCTAACGGCTTTTTATTTACTAACAATAACTCCACCAACCTTTTAGAAGATGATTATAGTTCTACATCAGTTAATAGCTTTGGGTTTGTAACCAATTTTAAAAAACTAGACAATACATTCAACCCTAGAAGAGGATTTAAAATTAAAAGTGAACTTGCCTATGGGTGGAAAGAAACTTATGCAATAGACCCGGTGTCCAATAATATCCTAAAATCTCCAAATTTTAATGGGAATTTATCTTTTTCAAGTTATCTAGGCTTACTTAAAAGAACTACATTTAAAATTAAACTTTCTGGATCTACCATTCAAAATAATATTCTTTATGAAAATGAATTAACTAGGATAGGCGGCTATAAAACTATAAGAGGGTTTGATGAAGAATCTATATGGATAAGTTCGTTTATTATAGGAAATTTTGAATTTAGATACCTCATAGATGAGAAATCTAATGTTTTTCTTTTCTCAGATTTTGCCTACACTGAAGGTAAAACCAATATTTTTTTAAGGAAGGATTATTTTCAAAGTTTTGGATTTGGAACCAATATTTCTATGCCAAATGGTCTTTTAACCTTAATTTATGGTTTGGGCAGAAAAATTGACAATCCTTTTCTAATTAGAACTGGTAAGATTCACCTTGGCTTCACAAGTTATTTCTAATTTTAATCAACAAACCTTAGACAAAGTTATTTACTCTTGTTTATTATAAGTCTAAAAACTACATTTGCCAAAAATAATTAATATGACTAATTCGGTAAAAGAAAATTTTAAAGTTAAAGACATCAGTCTTTCTGATTGGGGAAGAAAAGAAATAAGATTAGCAGAAGCAGAAATGCCAGGGTTAATTTCTTTAAGAGAAGAATACAAAGGGGAAAATCCTCTTAAGGGAGCTAGAATAGCTGGATGTCTTCATATGACCATTCAAACTGCAGTTCTTATAGAGACCTTAATTGATTTAGGGGCTGAAGTTACTTGGTCTTCCTGTAATATATTTTCAACACAAGATCATGCTGCAGCAGCTATTGCTAAAGAAGGTATTCCAGTATTTGCATGGAAAGGAATGAACGACCAAGAATTTGATTGGTGTATTGAACAAACTCTATTTGCCTTTGAAGACAACCAACCATTGAACATGATTTTAGATGATGGAGGAGATTTAACAAATATGGTTTTAGACAACTATCCAGAACTAGTAAAAGACATTAAAGGTCTTTCTGAAGAAACAACTACTGGAGTCCACAGACTTTACGAAAGAATGAAAAACGGAACACTTCCAATGCCAGCAATTAACATAAATGACTCTGTAACAAAATCAAAATTTGACAATAAGTATGGATGTAAAGAATCCTTAGTTGATGCTATAAGAAGATCTACTGATGTAATGATGGCTGGTAAAGTAGCTGTTGTTGCAGGTTATGGAGATGTTGGCAAAGGTTCTGCAGCCTCTCTTCAAGGTGCTGGAGCTAGAGTAATAGTCACAGAAATTGATCCTATTTGTGCACTTCAAGCTGCAATGGATGGTTTTGAAGTTAAGAAAATGGAAAATGCAGTAGCTGAAGCAGATATAGTAGTTACAGCAACTGGAAATAAAGACATCATAAAAGGAAAGCATTTTGAAATGATGAAAGACAAAACTATTGTTTGCAATATCGGACATTTTGACAACGAGATAGATGTTGCTTGGTTAGACAACAACCATGGCTCTACTAAAACTACTATAAAACCACAAGTAGACATGTACACCATAAATGGTAGAGATGTTATCTTATTAGCTGAAGGAAGACTAGTTAACTTGGGATGCGCTACAGGTCATCCATCTTTTGTAATGAGTAACTCATTTACCAACCAAACATTAGCGCAACTAGAGCTTTGGAAAAATAGTAAGAATTATAAAAACGAAGTTTATATGTTGCCAAAACATCTTGATGAAAAAGTTGCCCTTTTACACCTTGCCAAAATTGGTGTGGAACTAGAGACTTTAAGAGACGATCAAGCTGAATACATTGGTGTTAAAGTTGAAGGGCCATTCAAGCCAGAATATTACAGATATTAATTAGCCCATTGAGGGTATTTTAATGAACTTTCTAAACAGACTTAAATTTTATCTTGTAGGTTTTATTTTAGGTCTGTTTTTAGTTTATTCTCTGTTCAGCGATAGAGAATGGGATTGGTTACCTGAAAATAAAATTAAAAAATTCCTTTTGGCCAATCCAATTAAAATTAACATTGAAAAATCAGAAGTTCTAAATATTAACGAGAGTTTTTCTAAAAAAGTTTTTGATGTTGTAATTAATGGCAATATACTTTTCTCTAAAAGTGAAACCAAAACCGATACTAAAAACTATTTCTTAGAAAGTAACAACGATACTATTTCTATAGATATTTCATTTAATGATTCTAGTTGTAGAATCACCTCCTTTAATAATCAAAAATTTTCCAGAAACCAATCTATCAGTCATATAGACACCAATGTTTATATGGATAATTTCAACTTTTATAAAGTTGTAGAAGAATTGAAAAAAAAGTATAGCAAAGAATTTATTATAGACATGGAGAAGTATCAATTAAATGAACTAGATATTGAGAAAAACTTAAAAACAATTAATATAAACTGGATTAAATCCAATGGATTTAGGATTGCAAATCCTTTTTACATAGGAAGAATTAATATTGAAGGATTAGATTATGAAATGTCCATGGAGAAAGGCAACAAGAAAATAAGATTTAAAAGATTGGAAAAAATAATTCTCTAAGAGATTAATCTTTTATAGAATAAAAAGATTGCTACTACTGAAAAGAAAATATTTGGAAACCAGACTGCAAATATTGTATTCCAACCAATATTTACAGCGGCAACAGTAGTCATTTTCATAAAAAAGACGTAGACCAGACCGCAACAAAGACCTATAACTAAATTCTTCCCAACACCCTCTCTTGATTTTCGAGAAGCTACGGATATTCCTATGACTGTTAAAATATATGCAGCAAATGGGTAAGCTGTTCTTTCATGTCTACTAATGTCAATTTGTGCAATAGAGTTTCCTTTATTTTCCTCTTTTTCTCTATATTTAATAAGTTCTGGAGTGGTCATTGCATAGGTAATAGCAGAACGCTGTCCAAGGTCACTTATGTTAAAAGATAGAACTGTATCAATTAATTTTCTGGTGATAAGCTCGTCATTGATTTTGCCAATTTTTCTTATAAAAGTATTTTTAAGCTTCCATTTGTATAATATACTATCTCCTTCAGCACGCTCAACTTGCATATCACTTTCTAGCTCCCATTGTCCATTTTCATTTTCTATCCAATTCTCCACCCAAAGTCGTCTAACTGTGGTAGTATTACCTATAAACTGACGATAACTAACAATCGTTCCTTCACTAACCTCTAAATGAACATCTTTAAAATTTACATTGTATTTGGTGAATTTATTTTCAAAATCCAACCTGTTCTTATTTGCATAAGGAGCAACATAGTGGTTCATTAAAACTGAAATAACTAATAAAAAAGAAGAAGCAATAATATACGGTCTGGAAAACCTCCAAAAACTAACACCATTACTTAAGATTGCAACAATTTCTAATCTTTGCGCCATAAAACTTGTAAACCACAATACAGAAAGAAAAATGATAAGAGAGGAAAATAAATTTGCGTAATGAATAAAGAAATATGGGTAGTATTCAGTAATTATTTTATAAAATGTAAGATTGTTCTCGGGACTAATAAAGTCTTTCAATTTTTCTGAAACATCAAAAATTATAGAAATACTCATAACAACACCTATCATGAAAACATATGTTCCAAGGAATTTTTTCACGATAAACCAATCTAATTTTTTCATTTTAAACTTTACAGTCTTTCAACGAGTTTAACAACCATTTTATTTTTCCATTCCCTAAAAGTCCCATCCTCAATTCTGACTCTAGATTCGTTCACTAACCACAAATAGAAAGAAAGATTATGGATACTTGCAATTTGAGGACCCAGCATTTCTTTGGAAACAAATAAATGTCTAAGATAGGATCTCGAGTAACGTTTATCAACACTAGAAAAACCATTGGGATCAATTGAATTAAAATCATTTTCCCATTTTTTATTTTTAATATTAATTATACCCTCACTTGTAAATAACATTCCATTTCTAGCATTTCTTGATGGCATAACACAATCAAACATGTCAATTCCCAAGGCAATACATTCCAACAAATTAGATGGTGTTCCCACACCCATTAAATATCTTGGTTTATCAGCAGGTAAAATAGCACAAACTTCCTCAGTATGTTTGTACATTAAATCATGTGGCTCACCAACAGAAAGACCGCCAATTGCATTACCAGGCATATCAAAAGATGCAATTACTTCTGCACTTTGTTTTCTTAAATCTGAATAAGTGCTTCCTTGGACAATAGGAAAAAGAACTTGTGAGTAATCGTATTTGAACGGAGATGAATTAAATCCGTCTACACATCTTTTTAGCCAACGGTGAGTCATTTCCATAGAGTCTTTAGCATAAGAATAATCGCAAGGATATGGGGTACATTCGTCAAAAGCCATTATAATATCTGCACCAATTGATTTTTGAATTTCCATTACATTTTCAGGGGTAAAAAAATGGGAAGATCCATCTATATGGGATTTAAATTTAACCCCTTGTTCAGTAATTTTCCTTCTTCCGGAAAGGCTATATACTTGGTACCCTCCAGAATCCGTTAAAATAGGTCTGTCCCATGAAATAAATTTATGTAATCCTCCTATTCTTTCAAGAGTTTCAATACCTGGTCTTAAATATAAATGATAAGTATTGCCTAAAATTATTTGTGCATTAATTTGATCTTCTAAATCTCGTTGGGAAACTGATTTGACTGTTCCTGCAGTTCCAACAGGCATAAATATTGGTGTTTTTATCTCACCATGGTCAGTTTTTAAAATACCTGACCTTGCATTTGAATTCTTATCTTTTTTTGAGAGAGTAAAGTTCATAAAACTGTGGATAAACTACTGTACAACAAATATAGAACATCTTAATTAAGCAATACTTTTAATTTTTTAAATGTTTTAATACAAATGATCTATTCAGAAATTGGATTTATTTTTCTTATTGTAAGTTTTTTAATTCAATGTTTTTATTTGTTTTATTTCAGTGCAAGAGTACCATTTATCAAAGAAAATAAAAGTTTAGAAAAAAAAGGAATAACCGTAATTATTTGCGCAAGAAATGAAAATGAAAATCTTAAAAAAAATCTTCCATTAGTACTTAATCAAAAATATGATGACTTTGAGGTCATTGTTGTTAATGACAGGTCTTGGGATGATAGTATTGAAATATTAAACAATTTTAAAACTCAGTACTCTAATCTTAAAATAGTAGATATTCCTGATAATAAAACTGACAATTTCGGAAAAAAACTAGCAATTACTATTGGGATAAAGGCGGCCAAAAACAACTATTTATTGTTTACAGATGCGGACTGTCAACCCTTGTCAGAATATTGGATAAATGAAATGAGTAAAGGCTTTGAGCAAGAAAAGCAAATAGTAATTGGAGTAGGAATATACGAAAAAGAAAAAGGATTTTTAAATAAAATTATAAGATTTGACACAGTGCAAATAGCAATAAACTCTCTAGGATATGCAAAAGCAAAATTAGCATACATGGGGGTTGGCAGGAATTTAGCTTACCAACAAGACGTTTATTACTTAAACGATGGATTTAAGTCCCATTACCATGTAGAATCTGGAGATGATGATCTATTTGTCAATCAGGCATCTAACGAAACTAATACCCAAGTCATATTTAATTCTAAAAGCATGACAATATCAAAAACCAAAAAAGAATTTAAAAACTGGGTTTATCAAAAAAAAAGACACCACACTACAAATTTTAAATACAAGAAAAAGCACAAAATTTTATTAGGCATACAATATTTAAGTGCATTAGCTTTTTACTTTTTATTAATATTTTCATTCTTTTCAATTAATTACATAAAGATTGGTATACTTCTATTTACAGTAAGATATTTATTAATTATTATGATAAATTACAAAGCTTTCAAGATTATGATGTGCAAAGATCTTCTTTGGGCATTCCCAATTTATGAAATCATCTTGTTAATTTGCCAACCTATCTTTCAAATAAATAGAAGAATTAGACTTTAATGGAGAAAGAAAAATCGTTATCACACCTTTCGGAAAAGGCTCAAAAAGATTATGAATTAGTCCTAAGAGCAACCAAGAACAAAGACCAACAAGCATTTTCTGATCTAATGGATAAGTATAAAGATCCAATATACTATATGTTATTAAAGATGGTGAATAATAATGATGATGCAGAAGATTTAACATTGGAAGCATTTGGGAAAGCATTCAACAGATTAAACCAATACACTCCAAATTTTGCATTTAGTACTTGGCTATTTAAAATTGCAACAAATAATTGTATCGATTTTCTTAGAAAAAAGAAGAAAAACGTAATGTCTATAGATAATCGTGTCTCCAATAACGACGGAGAGGAATATATGTTCGAAATAAAAAGTGACGGAATGACCCCTGAGCAAATAGCTATGAATGAGCAAAAAATACAATTAATGAGACAGTATGTGAAAAAATTAAAACCCAGATATGAAATCTTAGTTGAAATGAGGTATTTTAAGGAAATGAGCTACGAGGAAATATCCATAGAGTTAAATCTACCATTAGGAACTGTTAAAGCTCAACTTTTTAGAGCAAGAGAATTTCTATACAACATAATGAAACACAGTTTTGAAACAATTTGATTCCGCAAAAATAATTCAATATTATTTTCCAAACTTAGATCAAAATCAAATCCATCAATTTGAAACTCTTAAAGAACTTTACCTAAATTGGAATTCTAAAATTAATGTTATCAGCAGAAAAGATACAGAGAACTTTTATACAAGACATGTGTTACATTCATTATCTATAGCGAAATTTATTGATTTTAAAAAAAATACAAAAATACTAGATGTAGGAACTGGCGGTGGCTTTCCAGGTATTCCATTAGCAATATATTTTAAGAACACTTCATTTACATTAGTTGATTCAATTGGCAAAAAAATAAAGGTAGTTGATCAAATTGTTGAAGATTTAGAAATAAAAAATGTTAAATCAAAAATTGAAAGAGCTGAAAATATTTCTGAGAAATTTGAATTTATTGTTAGTAGAGCAGTAACCCAACTTGATAAGTTTTGTCCTTGGGTAGAACAAAACATTGCAAAATCTAATAAAAATGAAATTCAAAATGGAATTATTTATCTAAAAGGGGGGGATTTAAAAGAAGAAATTCAAAAAGTATCTAAAATATATAATTGTAGAATCAAAAAAATTATTAATTATTTTGAAGATTCATTTTTTGAGACTAAATCAATTTTATACCTACACAAAAAATAAATTTTAACATATACCTTTTTTTGTTTGAATTAAGCTAATTTAACATCATAGAAAATTCTAATTCATAAAGAAATTGCCAACTAGACATATTATATTATCCATACTCACCTTTTTAACTTTTAATATTCTTGGGCAGAATCTAGAATCTAGATCTACTGATGTTAAAATTCAAAGGTTGTTGTTTCTTATCGAACAAATGTATGTTGAGGAGGTAGATGAAAATAAATTACAAAGTGATTTAGTTTTAGGAATGTATAATTATCTAAGACCAATGGCACTTTACCAACCTGACTCTATATTTAAAATGCTTGACATAACACCATCTGAAAAAACCTCTCTAGGTTTTTCAATTAAATTCAAAAAAGGAAAAATTCTCGTTGATAGTGTATTCAAAGGCAGTGGTGCTGAGATAGCAAATATTAAAAAAAATGATCAAGTCCTAGAAATTAATAACAATAATTTAAAAGAGATTTACTATTATTCTGAATTCAACGAGATATTGTGCGGTGAAAAAAATTCCAAATGTGAGGTTAAATTACTAAGAGAAAAAGACACTTTAGAGATTGATGTTGTAAGAAGAAAATTACCAAATTCAAGTATCATACCAATCCCTAGTAATATATCTAATCTTAAAAATACCATCCATAACTATTTTCAAGGAATTAAATTTTTCGACCTCATGTATCCTGACTCTGTTGATAATTCTTTAATAACAGAACATGCAATAAGATACATGCTAGAGCAATTAGACCCGCACTCTACTTATATATCCTTAAAAGATATTCATGATATGAATGCACCATTAAAAGGGTCATTTACTGGAGTAGGGATTAGATTTCAAATATTTAAAGATACTATCTTGATTGTTCAGGCTATCCCTGGTGGGCCATCTGAAAAGGTAGGTCTAATAGCAGGGGATAAAATTATTAAAATAAAAAATGAATTAGTTGCAGGCAATGGAATAAAAAACAAAGGCGTTAGAGATAGACTTCTTGGACCAAAAGGAACTAAAGTCAAAATCGGTGTAGTAAGAGGGGAAAATAAAGATATTTTAGATTTTGAAATTACAAGAGATAAAATCCCAATTTATAGTGTAGATGCTTCTTATATGGTTAATGATAATACTGGATATATTAAACTCAATAATTTTTCTTCAACAAGCATAAATGAAATTAAAACTGCTGTATTCAAGTTGAAAAGCAAGGGAATGGAAAATCTTGTTCTAGATTTACAAAACAATGGTGGTGGATATCTAAAGACAGCAGTTGATCTTTCCGATGAAATTTTACCTGGATATAGAAAAATTGTTTCTACTAAAGGGAGGAAATTTCCAGAAAAAACATATGCAGGAAATAAAACAGGATTACTTGAAAAAGGAAAAGTTATTATTCTTGTTAATGAAAGTAGTGCAAGTGCAAGTGAAATTGTAAGTGGTGCAATACAAGACTGGGACAGAGGACTAATAGTTGGGAGAAGAACATTTGGAAAAGGACTTGTTCAAAAGCCAATTCAATTGCCAGATGGAACCCAAGTAAGAATTACAACATCTAAATATTATACTCCAAGTGGCAGATGCATCCAGAAACCTTATAACAAAGGATCCATGGCCTACAGAAAAGAAAAGTATAGTAGGTATAAATCGGGTGAATCTTTTAACAAAGACAGCATAAAAAACAACAAAAACGAAGAATTCTCTACACTTATAAAAAATAGGATAGTATATGGTGGAGGTGGTATTGTACCAGATTATTTCGTTCCACTGGATACAACTGGAACAAGTGATTATTTCAGCAAGCTTATTAGAAAAGGAATATTTAATCAATTTGCATTGTATTGGGTAAATAAAAATAGAGCTTCTCTAGAAAAAAAGTATACAAATTTTGAAAAGTATAAGAAGGATTTTAACAGCAAAAGTATAACTAATGAATTAATTAATTTCGCAAAAAAAGAGGGAGTAAAATTTGATAAAACTCAATTTGAAGATTCTAAAAACACGATTGAAATTAGACTTAAAGCAAATATTGCCCAAGACTTATTTGATTACAAAAGATTTTATGAAATAATCAATGAATTAAATGCTCCATTACAAAAATCTCTTGAAATCTTGAAAGATAACAAAGGGTTTTATAATTTAGCAAACTAAAATTTATTTATGAACGACAAGTCTAATATAGCAATTGCAATTTCTTTAGTTGCATTTTTTATTTCTCTCTACAATCTAACTTCAAAAACTGACAATGAGGATGTTTTCAGTAAATCACCAAATAAAACATACATATCTCCTGACCCTGCAGCCAAAGGTAATCTCGATAACATAGAAAAAAACATGCGAGAAAATCCATTTACTCCCACAATGGATGGATCTTCTAAATTACCTAAAACAGCTGTTAAATTTGCAACCGATCTTCACGAATTTGGAAATGTCGAAGTTAATTCTGAGAATAAATACTCTTTTACCTTTAAAAATTCTGGAAGCGAACCACTTAAAATATCAAATGCAAAGGGATCATGTGGATGCACTGTCCCTAACTGGCCAAAAAAACCAATTCTTCCCGGAGAAAGCGGCGAAATTGAAGTTGTTTTTAGACCATCAAAAGGTCAAGCTGGTAGCAAGCAAACCAAAACTGTTACAGTTTCTGCAAACACATCCCCTGAAAATACAATTCTTAAAATAACTGCTTTTGTTAATAAAACAGCTGAATAGTTTATTTAAATTTTTATTTGTTTTATTATTCTTTGATTTATCGGCCCAAACAAACTGTATTTCTAAAAATCTTCCATTTATAGCAGGTGAAGAAGTTATATATGACATTGAATATTTAATGAGTAAAACTTGGGTCTCTGCTGGGAAAGTAAGGTTCAAAGTAGAAGATTCAATATATAAAAATCAACCATGTCTATATTTGGAGGGAAAAGGAAGAACCTTGAAAAACTATGACTGGTTTTTTAAAGTGAGAGATAAATATGCATCCTTTATTTCAAAAAAAACTTCTCTTCCAGTTCACTTTACAAGAATAGTAAGAGAAGGTGATTTCAAACTAGACTATGAGTATGATTTTGACTATGATAGAAATATAGCTTATATTTTAGATCTCAAGGACAAAGAATCTATAAAAGACACTGTAGACATAATAAATTGCAGTTTTGACATTATGAGCTCTGTATATTTTTCTAGAGCAATAAACTTTAGTAAATACCAAAAAGACGATACTATTCCATTAAATATAGTTTTAGACAAACAAGTGTATGAAAACATAAATATTATTTACAAGGGGAAAAATAAGGTGACAAATCAAAATAAAAAATCTATTGATTGTATCCACTTTCAAATTAACCTAATTGAAGGAACTATTTTCAAAGCCAATGAAACTATGGATGTTTTTGTGAGTGACGATGCTAATAGAATCCCAATTTATGTAGAAGCTGAGATTCTTGTGGGCTCTATTAGAGTTTACTCTAAAATTATAAAAGGTACTAAAGTACCATTGACTTACTAAGACTAACTCCTTCTTTCTACTTCAATTTTAATTAAAGAAAGTTCTCTTCCTGTTTGTCCAGAAACTGAAGTGTTCTCCTCAGCTCTTCTTAAAAGGTAAGGAATAACTTCTTTTATTGGGCCATAGGGAACATACTTAGCAACATTGTATCCTTCTTTTGAAAGATTATAACTTATATGGTCACTCATGCCAAGAAGTTGCGCAAACCAAATTCTAGAATCGTTGTTTCTTATAGTCTTTTTTTTCATAAGACCAGTTAAATGTAAAACACTTTTTTCATTGTGAGTCCCTGCACATAGACTTACAGTTTCAATATTTTCAATACAAAACTCTACAGCCTTAGTAAAATCATTATCGGTTGCTCGTTTATCTTTTTGGATTGGGTCTGGATTGTTCTTTTTATTTGCTTGCTCTCGTTCTTTTTCCATGTAGGCACCACGAACTAATTTTAAACCTAGATTCTTCCCATTTGAGTTACATCTTGAAATTAAATCTTTCATATATTGAAGTCGGTCGTGTCGGTAAAGCTGAATTGTATTATAGACAATGGAAAATTCATTATTATACTTAAAAATCATACTTTCTACCACTTTATCGATATAATCTTGGTACCAACTATCTTCGGCGTCTACAAAAACAGGAACACTATTTTCACTAGCAACTTTACAAATCTCATTCACTCTCATAGCGACTAAGTTTAGTTCTACAAGCTCGTTATCTTCAAGACTTTGAAAATCTAAACTTGCTTTTTCAATTAAGGATGATTTCCCTAAACCTGTTATTTTAAAAACAGTAAATGGGATTTTACTGTTCTTTGCAGAAAAAAGAATAGTTTGAATTATTTCTTCTTTTGTTTTTTCAAAATCAGACTCGTTTTCTTTCCCCTCCACTGAATAATCTAAAATAGTACCTATTCCAAATTCATAAAGTTCATTAATTCTCTTGGAACAATCTTCGATATTCTCTCCTCCACAAAACTGATTAAAAATGGTCATTTTAATTAATTTTTTAATAGGTATTCTTAAAAAAAATGAAATTTTCAGTAATAAACTTCCAATTTTAACTAAAAGAGAATGTTGGAGGATTGAAAAAAGATAATATGATTTTCTTAGTTCCCAGTTGGACTTATGAGCAAATACTGCTTTAGTATCGTCAAAATTTATCATTACAATTTTTCATTATTTACCTTATCATTTAAAATTTTTGCTAGGTTTTTTGTGAGATTTCTTCTAGAGTAATTTAGATAATTTTTGTTTTCAAATATAAATTCATTTAACATACAAGTTTCTATAAATTCATATATCCCATTTTTATCTGAATAATCAAATGTTTTTCCCGCTTTACATTCCTGAATAATTTTAGCAGCATCGCCATCTGTTGGGCCAATGCATAAAATTGGTTTTCTAGCCCCTAAATATTCGAAAAGCTTCCCTGTCAATATTCCTTTGTTATTAGCTATTTTTGGAATAACTAGAAGGAGCATATCACTAGCTAATAAAAGATTAATAGATTCTTTGTGTTTCACATAATTATTAAAACCAGCAATTCCATTTAGTAAATATTTGGTTGGCTCGTCAGCTTTACCTGTAAATTCAAGATTAATATTCAGATTGGTGATTGACTTTTTAATAGAGTCCAGTGGATAATCCTTGGTAATAGTTCCAACATAGGAAAGTATAAATTTTTTGTTTTTATTTGTTGATAAAACTAAAAAATCATCCTCATCAAAGCCGTTCGGGATTACATGAATTTTTGATTCTTTAATTAGATTAGATTTATTAATTAAAAGTTGTTTGATAGAGTCACTAACTACCACTATTTTATCGGATTTTTCAATAACTTTTTTTTCGTAATTTAAATCTTTTCGCTTTGCCCATTTTGTATGAAGCATTGATTTATAATAATATATATCTGTCCAAGGATCTCTAAGATCCGCTATCCATTTGATATTTAGTGTTTCTTTTAGTTTTAAGCCAATAAGTTGGGTAGAATGCGGAGGACTTGTAGTAATTACGGAATCAATATTTTCTCTTTCTAGTACTTCAATAGCCTTCTTGTAAGCGAAATCAATCCAACCTTTTCTCGAGTCTGGAATAAAAAAATTTCCTCTAATAAATCGTGCTATTTTTTGAAAAAAATTAGGACTTCCTTCATTGGCAA
>Ga0233444_10001273_pt1 | contig 29268 bp, 21 predicted proteins | sample SI_124_October20_6_FD_182792 | JGI IMG/M metagenome (GOLD analysis project Ga0233444, IMG submission 182792) | Seawater microbial communities from Saanich Inlet, British Columbia, Canada - SI_124_October2016_10_MG | ecosystem: Environmental > Aquatic > Marine > Inlet | place: Canada: British... | reverse complement strand
TTGTGAAGAAGCTTGACCTATTTCTAATTCTCCGTTTATTAAATCTCCTTCAAACATTCCTAATTTAGCTCTTCCCCTTCCTAATTTATTCATCAACATATCTTTTGTTGGATGCTGTTTATAAAGATCCACAAGCTCTTGGTAAAATTCATTATTTAAAAGTCTAACCGGAGTTAATTCTTTAAGAGTGAGTTTAGTATCACCTTCTGTTGCTTCAACAACTAGTTTTTTAAAGTTTTCATGGGCTGAAGATTCTTTACAAGCTACAAATCTTGTTCCCATCTGAACAGCATCTGCTCCGAGTAGCATAGCTGCTAGCATACTTTTACCGTCTACAATACCTCCAGCAGCAATTAATGGAATATTTACTTTATTAGCCACATCTGGAATTAAACATAATGTTGTGGTTTCTTCTTTTCCATTATGACCACCTGCTTCAAATCCCTCTGCAACAACTGCGTCAACTCCACAAAACTCTGCTTTAAGAGCGAACTTTACACTTGAAACAACATGAACTACTTTGATGTCATGTGATTTAAGTTCTTTTGTCCATGTATTTGGATTACCTGCTGAAGTAAAAACTATAGGTACTCTTTCTTTGATGATGGTTTCGATATGTTCTTTCGTATTTGGATATAATAATGGAAGATTTACGGCGAAAGGATTGTTTGTCGCCTTTTTACATTTCCTAATATGCTTTTTAAGCACTTCTGGATACATGGATCCGGAACCAATAATTCCTAAAGCACCAGAATTAGATACGGCACTAGCTAACTCCCAACCACTGCACCAAATCATACCTGCTTGTATTATTGGATATTTTACTCCAAATAATTTTACTATTTTATTAATACTCAAATTTTTATAATTGGATTTATTTTAATTAAGCAGTTATTATTAATCAACTGACTAAATATAATTAAAATTAAAATTGTTTAAAGTCAACTAACCATATCTTTAAATTTATTATTGATATATAATGAATAATAAGTAAAGATTTTAAGTTTTAATTATATTTGCAGAGCAATGAAGAAATTAATTGTAATCATATTTTGTCTTTTTGCTTTTATCATTAAAAATAACGCACAATATAACTTTGAGGTTGGATTCAATGTTGGTGGAACAGGTTATTTAGGTGAAATTGGTGGGACAGGTTTAGAAGCTAAAGGGTTTTTAGGAGATATTATATTAAAAGAAACCAATTTAACAGGTGGTGTATTTGGAAAATTTAAGATAACACCAAAACTTTTATTAAGTACTGGAATCAACTATGTAAAAATTAGTGGCGACGATTTAAACACAGGACAAGGTCCCCGCTATTGGAGAAACTTAAGATTTCAAAACACTATATACGAATTTAATACTAGAGCTGAATATACCTTTTTCAAATTAAATGACTTAGGTGGAAGAGGTAGATATACAACTTCTCTTGAATTATATGCTTTTTTAGGGGTTTCTGGATTTTATCACAATCCTAAAGGAAGTGTAGATCCCAATACACCCACAAAAAATTGGACGGCATTACAACCACTAGAAACTGAAGGAAAAAGTTATAGTAAACTAGGAATGTCTACACCCTATGGATTAGGTCTCACCATTACTAGTAAAACATTCTATAAGTTTGGATTTTATTTTAATTACATGAAAAATTATACAGATTATCTTGACGATATATCTACTTTTTATACTGAAAATCCTAGTGAGAACGGATCTCTTGCTAATCCCTATAATGGTCCAGAAGAAAGTGCTTCAAGCTTTGGAATAGATCAAATAAGAGGTAACCCATCTAATTTTGATGATATTTTCATGCTTAATATAAGCTTCAGTAAAGTAATTTCAAGTAAAAACAATATTTACTATGCGGATTACTTAATGAAGTATAAAATTCCCAAGAAATTGAGGAAAAAAAGAAATTATTCGGGAAAACAACGAGGTAACTATTATCAGTTTAATAAATTTCAAAAGAAAAAATCCAAAAAAACCAAGAAGGCAAAGTTTTAAATAAACTGCTTTATTTTCAGTAACGGTTTTAATAAAAATGTAAACCAATAAGGTTTTAAAGAGTTAATAATCCAAGATTTTTTGTCATTTTTATTAGCATAAAACCTATTTTTCAAACTTGAATTACTGACTCCACCCATCCTCATTTTAGTAATATTTGATGGCAAATAAACGGAACTTAATTGATGAACTTCGAACATTCTTAGCATTAATTCGTAGTCGGCTGAGGTCCCGAGATTTAAATTATATAATCCATATTTTAAATAGCTAGTTCTTTTCAAAAAAAAACTGGTATGAGGTGGCATCCAACCCCATTTAAATTTATTTTTAGAATAAGTACTAGACTTCCATTTTCTAACTATTTTAGTTAAATTAGTTCTATTAACATAGTTAATATCTCCGTACAAAATATCAATATTGACATCGAAAGACTTTACTACTTTTTCAATTACAGTTTTGTTATCAAAAACATCATCAGCATGTAAAAAGCCAACGATATCTCCAGTTGACATACGAATACCTTTGTTTAAAGCATCATAAATACCGTTATCCTTTTCTGAAACAAATTTACTTATGGAAGTATTAAATTGATTGATGACACTGCATGTACCATCATTTGATTTTCCATCAACAACTATATATTCAATGTTTTTATATGTTTGACTAATTACAGATTCAATAGTTTCTTTTATGGTGTCTTGACTATTAAAACAGACTGTTATTATTGAAACTTTCATGATAATTTTCTTGTTGCTATTTTTTGGGCAGGGTTCCCTTTATAAATACCAAAAGGTTCTAAATTTTTGGATGAAACTGATCCAGCACTCAAAATTGAGTGAGATTCTGCAACAACACCGGACAAAACAATAGATTTTGCACCAATCCAAACTCCATCTTTTAAGTAGACAGGCCTTGTTATTAAATCAAATGAAGAAATTTTATAATTATGGCTACCGCAAAGTATCATTGCCCCCTGAGAAATGCATACATTATCAGAAATTATTACGTCATCAAGGTTGTCTATCCAAACATTTTCACCGATCCAAACATAATTACCAATATTGAGTTTCCAAGGATATTTTATGTTTACATTCGGCTTAACGACAACTCCTTTACCTACTCGAGCACCAAAAAATTTTAGAAAAAAAACTTTAATAAAATTAAAAGGGAATATGCTTGATTTAAAGAAAATAATATTAACAAAATACCATAAAAACCTTCGTAAAATACTTCCTGGATTATAACTTTTATTATTGAATTTAGATAGGTCTGATGAAGATTTCACTTTATTAATTAGAAAACAAATTTATGTAATTATTCTTATGAATTTCTGAACTTATGAATTTGTCAAAATAAGATCTAGACCCTAGATTATACTTACTGTATAATAATTCTGTCATAGTGTGAAAAAATAATAGCTTCTCTTTAAATTTATTTCTATCAAGTGGCAATCTAAACCCCGCATTACTATCTTCTAAACCCATCCACGGACAATGATCAGAAATTAAAACCGGGACACCAGCAGCTAAAGATTCCACGATGGAATGACCGTAGTTTTCGTTCAGTGAGCTAGAAATAAAAAGATCCGCTTTTTTCAATTCAGAATCAATTGTAATTTTTGGTAGCAATCCCGTAAATTCTATATTAATATTTTCTGGCATTGATTGAACCAACAACTTTAATTTATTGTAATAATTCTCATCTTCAATAAATCCAATAACCTTGTAACTACATTTTATTGATAAGTCTTTTAATAATTTTAAAATAAATTCTAAGTTCTTTATTTCATTTACTCTGCAGACGGAGACTAATTTTAACTCATTCTCTTTTTGTTTTACTTTCTTAAAGAATGCAACATCTCTAGGTAAGTTTGGTAATATTGATATGTTATCAACTCCTTTAATATTATTGTATAACTCTTTTAATTCATTTTCATTACTCACATGCCAATGAATACCTTTATAAAAGGAAAAAAAATTTACTAGCTTAATAAAAATGGATTTTTTTAGACTCTTTATAGACAACGCTTTGGGGCCAAACATTCCCCTAGGATTGATTATAATTTTAATTTTGTTTTTAAAAAAATAACAAATGAAAATTGAAAAAAAAGAAGAGAATATTCCGTTTAAATAAATTTTATCCGGTTGAATTTCATCAACAATTTTTTTTAAAAATTTTAAGTTTTGACTCTTTTTATCTAGGTAAATAACATTTGCATTTTTTACTTTTTGCCAGATATTACTCTCTACCCCAATAAGAGGCTCATCAGAATTTAAGTCTCTATTTCCAGTAACAATAAAAAAACTTATATCATCTAATAACAATTCAATCATATTACTGACTGAAGAAATTGGTCCACCTGCTTTATAAGCGGGTAAATACCAATCTATAAAAACTAAAACTTTCTTCATTTAGTTTTATTTATATCATTAATCGAGTACCATTTCCCAAAAACAACCAAATTCCAAATTTGAAGCCAGTGCACAGAATTGTCTCCATTTAAAAAACTATTCCAAATAGAATGAACATATTTCATATTAAAAAGAGAAGTGTTTTCTAGACTGTCTAAGGAGTTCTGACAAAAATTTCTAAGTTCATTTTTAATCCATGTTTCCCATGGAAATACAAAGCCCATTTTCTTTCTGTGAATAATCTCATCTGGAATCCATCCTTTAGTTGAATCAATTAATAACTGTTTGGGATAATTAGGATATTTTAAATCATCTGAAAGAGACAACACATACTCTACCAATCTGTGATCGAGAAACGGTACTCTAACTTCTAAAGAACTGGCCATTCCCATTTGATCTGCATCTCTCAAAAGTACATTTTGTAAATATGTTTCTATTTCTAAAGCAGAAACTTTATTTAAAAAGGAAAAAGAATATCCTCTTTTTTTAAAAGAAAGTTCATTTAAAGCCCATTGTTGAGGATACAACGAGTTAACATTTAATTTTTGTTTTGATAATTTTTTTAAATCTGAAGAATAGAATATTTTTCTAAATGTTGGATAAAAATGGTTCAAGTCTAATAATTTGAGATTTAAAATCTCATTAATTTTTTTGGATTTATCCGAAGCTTGGTATTTGACAAGAGCTTGACCTGCTATTTTTCTTATTATTGGAGGAAAAGAAAAAAGCCATTTTTTATTATTTAATTCCCAAGCATTTTTAAAAACTGGATAACCAGAAAATAATTCATCTGAGCCAGCTCCTGAAATTGCCATTTTAAATCCTTTATCACTTACTGCTTTTGCAATTAAATAGGTGTTTATTCCATCAACACTTGGATGATCCATGAACTTAAAAGGTTCTTCTATATTATGGAGCAACTCATCAGGAAGAATTTCAATTTCAGAATGATTTGTTTTAAATTTTTCAGCAATTATTCTAGAGTATTTTCTTTCGTCATAAGCTTCATCTTTAAAAACTACAGAAAAAGTATTTATTGGATCTGATTTTACTTTACTAGCCGCTGAGACTAAAATACTGGAATCAATCCCTCCACTTAAAAAAACTCCAAAAGGAACATCTGACATCATCCTCTTTTCAACTGAGTTCTTTAAGATTTCTTTTATAACGTTGTGAGGGTTTTTATCGCTATGTTTTTTTGGGATTTTTGAATTAAAAAAACTCCAATATTCTATCAATTTAGTTTCATCTTTATCTGCAAGTAAGTAACTCGCTCTTGGAATAGATTTAATATCGTCAATAAAAGAATTTGGAGAATGAACTGTTCCAAAAGTTAAATAATCAACCATATCTTCTTGATTAATTATAAGTTGATTTTTATTGTGAAAATTAATAGCCTTAACTGAAGAAGAGAACACAATACTTTGATTGTTTTCAGAGTAATATAAAGGTTTAATACCCAACCTGTCACGACACAAATAAAATTTTTCTGATTCTTTATCCCACAAAGCAAAAGAAAACATTCCGTTAAACCTTTCCAACATGCCAATCCCCCATTCCTTGAAGGCAGCAACTACTACTTCTGTGTCTGATTTAGTTTTAAACTTATAGTTATTGGATAGTTCTTTTTTTAACTCTTTGAAATTGTATATTTCACCATTATATACCAAAATTATATTACCATCATTAGATTTGAAAGGTTGGTTAGATTTCTCGTCTAAATCTATTATGGCTAATCTATTATGACCAAAACAAATATTTTTATCTGTATAAATATTGGAGTAGTCAGGACCTCGATGATTAGTTAAATCATTCATCGATTTAACTCTTTTATCTACAGTATTTACTGAATCATAATTAAACACACCATTAATACCGCACATTACAGGTTGTGATCGTAATGTTTTAACATTAAATCAATTCCCTGATTTAGAGGAATTAAATCTTTTTGTAAAATTTTAATCATTTTTGAATTATCGGGCATTCTTCTGGTCATATCCCCTTCTTTTAAAGCAGGAAGATGAACAATATTTGAACTAGATTTAGTTCTATCTATTATTAATTGTGCTACATCTTTGATGGTAAACTCTATAGCTCCTCCAATATTAATAACGTCATTTAACATTAAATTATCTTCCAATATTTTAATGCAAGTATTTATATTATCGTCCACATAACAAAAAGTTCTAGTTTGTAAACCGTCTCCATAAATTGTAATATCCTCTCCTTTAAGAGCTGCTTTTAAGAATTTTGCGATTACAAAATCCTCACTCTGGTTGGGACCATAAGTATTGAAGAATCTAAATATAGTATATGGTAGATCGTAAGACTTGAAATAAGACTTAAAGAATGATTCACCAACATTTTTAACTATAGCATAGGGAACTCTAGAATTTAACGGAGTTGTTTCCTCATTTTGAGGTAATTCAACAGGTTCTCCATACACTTCAGAAGAAGAAGAGAAAAATACTCTATTTACAGAACTATTCTTAGAAAGTTGCAATACATTTTTAATACCTTCAATATCATTTAAAACCATGATTGGATTATCTTGAGTCCTTTGAACTCCTACTACAGCAGCATAATGAAAAACATAATCAAAATGATTGGTTAACATTATTTCTGAAATACTTGTATAATTATTAACGTCACAATTAACAAAGGTCCAATTGGATAACTCTTTAGATGGTAACTTTTTAGTGGAGCCAGTAGAAAGATTATCAACAATAACAACAAAATAATTTAGATTTTCCACTAATTTTCTAGCTAGAGCTCCACCAACATTTCCTGCTCCTCCGGTAATAAGTATTTTAATCATATCTACAACTTTTATTAATAATATTTATTAATGTATTATTCCAAGTACTTAAATTATACAAATTTGATAACTCGTGACTCACAATTCCAAACTTACAAAGTTTCTTTTGAGGAAGTTCAGCAATTTTAATCATTTTATCTAATAAATCGTCAGTGTTGGTAGCACTAAAGCTATATCCATTTTTACCATTTTGCAAATATGCACACCCCGAACCTACTTTGTCACTTATAATCAAAGGCATTCCAGCTGATGAAAATTCCTGAACAGCTACTCCCCAATGATCAAAATGTGATGGCATAATAAAAACACCTTTGCTTTTTAAAAACACATCTAATTCATTCTGTTGAACAAATCCATGATGAATTATCTTAGGATGCAAGGTTCTACTTTCAAACAATTCACCAGTACCTATACAATTTAATTCCCAATCTGGAAATTTTTCTGAGAATATTAAAAAAGCATCCCATAATTCTTGAACACCTTTAAGTTTTAAATATCTTCCTACATAGAAAAATTTTTTAGGAATAGTAGCACTTATATTTTTTTTATGAAATTTGTTAAATAAATCTAAATTGGTGGCGTAAAAACCAAAAAAAATATTTTCTTTATTGAAGCCTAGTTTTAATGCATATTTAAGATGTATATGTCCTGGGACCCAACAAAAATCAAAATTTTTTTTAATCGTATTTTTAAATATAACACAACCTAATTTTTGTCTTAACGTATCTTCCCAATAATTATCAAAAAGCAAAACAGTAGAAAATAAATTTTTATGGTGTTTAATGACATTAATATATTCCTTGTCTAGCCAACCACTACATAATATTAAATTAGGTTCAACTTTTTTCAGTAAAGATGAAAGATTTATATCTTTTTTTTTAAAGGCAATAACTGAAGAATCAAAATTTAAAATAAAAGGTGCTTCCTTATTTATATCCCAATGAACAATAAAAATACTTAATTCACTATTGTTTACAGCAAAATAATTAATACAGTTAATTGTATAAACACTTAATTCAGAGTAAAGAAATAAGACTTTTTTAATCATTTTTTATTGACAAGTTAGACTCAAGTTCTTTATGATTTTGAAAATTATAATAGTACATTAAAAATAAAAATGGCAAACCATTTAACATGTAATTTCCTTGCCTAATAAAAGAAAGAATAATCAAAACAAATATTGATTGACTAATTATCAAGTTTATAATTAGAGTTTCATTATTTTGTTTATAAACGAACCCCTTTAAAATAAAAATTATAATAAATACAACTCCAATTAAACCGGTCTCAGTGCACAATCGAATGAATAAAGAATTACCATCTTTCTTGTTAAAAGCAAAATCATATTGGATAACCTTGCCTGTTAAAGAATGCTTTTTAAAAGCGGCCTCGTGGGAACCGATTCCAGTACCAAAAACTGGATTTTCTATTAAATTTTCTTTTGCAATGTGTAGATTGTTATATAGAACGAAACTTGAGTTATTTGTATTTAAAATACTAAAATCATTATCTATCCAAAGTCCAAATGCAGAATCAACTCTAGATTTGAATTCAGAAATATTGTTATATGTAATCTGATATAAGAATAAAGAAATTAAAAATCCTAAAGTTAGATATCTCAACTTGAAACCTTCTATAACTAATATTAAAGACAATAAAAACCCGAAATAACCAACAGTTGAAGTAGTAAAAATCAATACAATTAAAATAAGTATAGATTGATATTTATTTAATATGAAACTTTCATTTCTAATTAAATTACGGATAGCAACATAAATTGCAGGCGAGATAACTATTGCCAATTGTGAAGGCTCTGCCAAAATAGAATTTATTCTAATACCGATAATACCTCCTTTAATTACGCCCCATTTATTAAAAAGCCAGGAATAATCATAACCCCAAAAAAAACCTATCCTGAAAGAAATTAATTGAATAAAACCTATTAATGAGATAAAATAACAAAACTTTATATAAAGAACATATAATATATTGATCTTAAAATTGAAATAATTTATAAAATGATAAAAAAATAAAATTGTAGAAGTTAAGCCTCCTAAAACTTTAATAAAATCAAAGAGTTGATAATTGCCCAATAAAACATTAATTAAACCAACAAAAAAAGGTAATATAAGAAAATTAAAAACTAGTCTAGGAAAACCAAACTTTAATAAAAATAAAGGAATTAAAAATATAAAAATTATATAGTGAAAATAAAACTCAAATGGGTGTTTAAAGAAAATAAAAGATGATGAAAATAAGCAAAGAAATAAAATTATTTTAAATTGAAGTGAAACTTGTTCATTATTATTAATTTTTAACTTTTCCAAAAAATATATCTATAGTTTACATTAATTTTATCAGAGAAAAGAATGAATTTTATTTTTTAAAACTTTAGAAAAATGTTGTGCTCCATTATAATTCATGTGGGTAGTATTAAAAAACAAATCATTATCTGTAAATTCATTTCTAAAATCAATAACATTTAAATTATCATTTTTATTAATTTTATTTAAAAAATCGTTAACAGCTTCAATATTATTAAAATTATTTAAATATGATATATGATAAGGAGCTATAACAACAAAAATCCTTCTATTTGTTGATTTTATTAAATTTTCAAACTTTTTAATCGCATTTTCATTAATTGTATATTGGTCAGGATTATAATTCCTCTTGATTATTAATTTATTGAATTTTTTTTCAGTAAGTGTATTCTTTTCAAAACTACCACCATTTTGGGTAATCTTAGTAAGATTTATTTTCTCATTCAAAAATGATTTAAAATAATATTCATAATAACCAAAATACTTAATTCCAGTAATATTATATTTGAAATTTTTATTTAATCCTATTAAATTTTTTGTTAATCTATAGTTAGGAATATAATTACTTAAGCTACCAATATAGTTACTAAAACCAGATAAGTCAAAATTGATTATTATATGACTCTTTTTGTGTTTTTTTAATTCCTGTTCTAAGAAAAATAACCAAATATTAGAGCTAGCACCATCAATACCATAATTAAAAACATTATCACCAATAATTGATGGACAATAACTTCCTTGAGCCCTTGATGAACCAAAAATTGGAATTTCATTAGTATATTGATAATTCAAAATTCGGTTAATTTTAGATGCACCTGTAATTTGGTTATTGAAGATAATAAACCTTTCAAAAAATAGGTCAATAGTACCAATAAGAGTGAAAAAAATTAATAAAAGGAAAAACAGATATTTGAAAAAATATTTAAAATTGGAAATATATAAACTCTGATTCTCCATTTACTCCTAAGACTATAATTAATAACAATACTACAACATTAAAAATAACTGTTTTAAAAGGTTTATTAAAAATTAAACTTTTTGGAAGTAGATAACTTAAATAAAGTAAAAAAATAGATAAAAGACTGATAAATAAATTTAAAGGACCTTTTTCAGCACATATTTCAACTAAATTATAGCTAAAATCAAATTGAAGTATATGGTAAAGGTATTTAAAGGCATGAGTTATATTCTCTGATCTAAAGAAAATCCAAGCAAAATTTACAATTATAAAAACAAGTAAAATATTTAAATACTTTCTAAACCTATTTTTATTTTTCATTTTACTGTTATTTGAAAACATCAAAAAAACAATTGCAAAAAAACCATGTATAAAACCCCAAAAAACAAAGGTCCAATTAGCACCATGCCATAACCCACTAACAACAAAAACAAGCATTAAATTTATATAAGTTCTTTTTTTTGAAATTCGATTCCCTCCAATTGGGATATATACATAGTCTCTAAACCAAGTAGATAGTGAAATGTGCCATCTTCTCCAAAATTCAGTAATTGATTGAGAAAAGTAAGGGCGGTTAAAATTCACCATAAGTTCAAAACCAAATAGTTTTGCTGTTCCTCTAGCAATTAAAGAATATCCAGAAAAATCACAATATATCTGAATTGCAAAAAAAATAACTGCTAAAGTTAAAGAAATAGAATTATAACTATAATAATCATTAAAAACTGTATTGACATAAATTGCTAATCGATCAGCAATTACCACTTTTTTAAATAGCCCATATAAAATTAAAGAACAACCATTGATAGCATTTGTTGAATGAAAATACCTTTTATTAAGAAATTGAGGTAGAAGGTTTTTCGCTCTTTCTATAGGTCCTGCAACTAACTGAGGAAAGAAAGAAACAAATGCAGAATAAGAAATAAAATCATTCGTTGGTTTTAATTTGTTATTAAAAATATCAAAAGAATATGATAAAGTTTGGAAGGTGTAAAATGAAATTCCAACTGGCAAAATAACATTTAATGACCAAATATCAAAAGTATACCCAATAGCTAAAAAACTTTTCTGAAGAGAAGAAGTAAAAAAATTAAAGTATTTAAAAAAACCTAAAATTCCAAGGTTACAAGCTATACTGATTATTAAATAAAACTTCTTCTTAGATAATTTTGAACTATGAATTTTAATTCCCAAAAAGAAATCCAAACATGTACTAAAGATAATAAGTGATAGAAACCTCCAATCCCACCATCCATAAAAGACATAACTGGCAAATAAAATTATAATGTTTTGACCTGTAACATTCTTAGGGCAAAAAAACCAATAAATAACAAAAACTATTGGCAGGAACAACAAAAACTCTACAGAGTTAAAAAACATTATTTCAATTTAGTTTTAAAAAAATATAGGAAAATAAAATTCGAATGGAATTTTAAAAAAAATAAAACCACTAGAAAAAAGAATTACGAAAATTATCCAAAAATTTAAATTTTTATATGTAAAGTATTGATTCAAAACTATTCACCTAAAATATCTAAAAATTTATAAATAATATTCTGCCACAAAAAATTTTCTTTTATTATTTTGATTGAATTTTCTTTCATATTTAAAATCAATTTTTTATCCATTAAAGTAATTTTACATATGGCTTTTCGAATTAAAATTTCATTAGAATTATTCAATAGTATTCCATTCTCTTTGGAGACTAATAATCTTACGGCACCAACATCAGTTGCCATGATAGCAAGGCCTCTAGACATAGCTTCTAAAATAACATTTGGCATCCCTTCAGAATAACTAGGGCACATTAAAATATCACATTTATCGTATATTTTCTTCTTTGATTCTTCGTCAATAATTTCTCCATAATAAATGATTTTGAAATCATTGCTTTTTATTTGATTTTTGGCTGGAATTGATCCTACGAAATGAAATTCAATATTTAGATTATTGATAGGTAAATTTAATATTGCCTTATTAATTTCTTCTATTCCTTTTCTTCTCTCAAATCTGCCAACAAATAAAAATTTAATACTCTTAGAAATATTTAATTTTTTATCATACAACCAACTTTTATTAATCGCTGATGGAATTTCTAATATTTTATTTTTATCCACATTTAAATCTAAAATTATTTCAGTAATTTTTCCGCCGTAAGAATAAACATAATCAGCTTTTTGATTAATCTTTTTTACAAATTGTCTCAGCATTATGTGTTGGAATTTAATCTTAAGACTAGGTGCATATTGATACATTTCATATCCATGAAACATTACTCCAATTTTAGGTTTAATCCTCAATTCTTTTCGTTTCTGTAATAATCTCCATGAGCTAAAACCCTTTGAATATATTAAGTCATAAGAAGCATTATTTTTTATAATGATTTCAAATACAGATTTAGAGTATCTATATGAATTCCATAAATAATGTCCTGGGAAACGTATTGAAGTTGGAAAATATAAACAGTATGTTTTATTAAAACCATTTGTTGAATTAAAATGAAATCTATTCACTTCATCGGTAGTTGGAATAGAGTTTCCTTTTAGAACAAAATGATATAAATCTACAGAGTAGCCTAGCTTAACCAATTCAACACCTATCGATGATGAATGCTTCTGCATTCCACCTATAACATAAGGATATATACCATCACTAATTAAAGCTATTTTCACTTTATTAAGAGTAATTTAAAGATGAAATTTAACCCTTTAAAATGAATTTTTCTCTTTTTAATGATTTTATAGATTGAAATCCATAGTTTATTAAATTGAGACCATTTACTTACGTCAAATGAATTTTCTAATAAATTAATTAAATTGATAAGTTGTGTTGTTGTTATTTTATCCTGTTTATAATAAGTATAAATTATTAAGTAAGATTCAAAAATTGTGCCTTTTAAATTTTTTAAATTTTTTGACCCTTTAAGATTATTTTTAAAATAATTATAGTAATTGGTTTTACCTAAAATATCCTTTTGTAAAAAATTAGTAAAATTCTTAATCCGATATGGGTCAATTCTAAAAAAGCAATCAACTTTAACACTATTACATATTTCATATTTAAAATTTGAAATTAACGCTCTAGTATGAAGCTCTACGTCTTGACACCTAGCAAACGATTCTTGAAAACCATTTAAGTCAATTAAAGTCTTTTTTCGCCATAAAACCATCATAGTATGCCAAGGAAGACTGTGAGATAGAAAACGTTTAAGATGATCCCCACTAAAGTCAGACCAAATTAGTTTAGAATCGCCTATGGCCTTATAAAATGTTCCCATTCTATAAACAGCATAATCAATATTTGATTTCTTTTTTAAGAAGCTTATCCTATTTTTTAAACAATTTTTAGATAAAAAATCATCAGAATCTAAAAATAAAATATAATCTCCTGAAGATTTTTTTATGCCAATATTTCTCGAATAACTAGCTCCTTTATTTGTTTTATTTACTACTAAATTAAATCTCTTATCGTATTTAATTTCATTACGAATTATTGCTATCGAATCATCATATGAAAAATCATCCACAATAATACATTCCCAATTTTGATATGTTTGACTTTTAACACTGTTTATTGTATTAACTAAATATTCTGACTTATTATAATTAGGAATAATGATTGAAATCATCAAGTTAGAATTTTAAGGTAATTTTTAGTGATAAATTTTAAATCAAAAGATTTGAAGTTATAATTTAAATAAAATTTTGATGATTTACTTTTCAAGTTCACAAGAGCTTCAAGAAAAATTTTGGAAGAGTTTTCAAAACTAAATGAATGACCAATATTATTTTTATCTATATACTTAGATGTTAGACCATTGTTGGAAAACACAATAATTGGTTTTTTAAGTGCTATATAATCGCAGAATTTTGAACTGAATGAATAATTAATATCGTCAGTTAAAAACAAAAGACAACCATCAGATTTTAGAATTTCTTTATAAACTACATCTTTAGATTTTAATCCATGAAAAATCACATTTTTATGATTATTAAAAATAGAATTTTGAATATTAATAGTTCCGAAGAAATCAATAAATATAGAATTATATATTTCTATATTCAGGGCTTTAATTTCGTCTAACCATTCAGATAAAAGAGTTAGATATTTTGCTGCAGAATTATAAAATGTCCCAGAGAAAACAAGTTTTATTTTAGTTGGGGAGGATTTTATTTTTATTGACTCAAGGTTTAAATAGTCGTTCCTGTCAAATCCATTTGGTATTGTTGTAAATAAAGCTTTTGAATTTGGATATTTATTTTTTAAAACTGTAGTTATTGAATCTGAAACTGTAACGACATTATTAAATCTTTCTACAACCTGTTTTTCAGATTTTTTTTCAATAGATTTTCTTTTTTCATTTAATGAATAATATCCGTATGATGTTTTATTTCCAACCCATGGATCTCTGAAGTCTACGATAAAATTAACTTTAGGATATTTTAAAATTATATCTGAAACATAAGTTGCTAAATGAAAAGGAGCAATTGAAACCAAAACATTATTATATCCCAAGTTTATATAATATTCTACTTTTTTTAATAAATTCTTTTTACCATGAACTGCCTTGTCGTAATAATTTTTGTTAGTAACTAATTTAGAATAAATAAGAGAAAACTTATATAAAACTTTCTCTAATATATTAGATGGATTGATACCTAAGTATTTTGGATAGTTAAAGTCTACACAGTCTGTTAAGTTTTCAAAATCATAAATAGGTTCTTCACTAATATTATCAGTTGATGTTAATACTCTTATATCTACATCACTTTTAATTAAGTATTTAGAAAATTTTGACCACCTCCTTCCACCAACTTTTTTTGATGGGGGAAAGGTATATGAAATGACCAATAATTTTTTTTTCATTATAATTTAACTATTTGACTAAGGCAAAACTGTCTAAAATCAAAATTAAGATTTTCACTTTCAGGAAGCACTTTTCTCATTATTTCTGAGTCTGGAACAGTATACCCCTTTTTGTCTTTTCTCCACTTTATTTTCTCTAAAGAATCATCCAAAACTTTTCTTAAAATATACTTAGACCAACCATTTTTAAGTAGAAAATTATTTGGAAGAGAATATCCCAATTCTACAATTCTGTAATCCAAAAAAGGGTGTCTTGTTTCTACACTATGAGACATTGAGTTTCTATCATCTGAATGTAAATAGAAAGGAAGTTGATAGGTGGAAAAATCACTTTTTAGAAAACTTGTTAAATCCTTAATCTTATGCCAATAATTTAGCAGTTTATTATCTAATTTTTTTAATTCCGTTTTAAATTTTAAAAAAGTTGTGATATCGCCTAATACTATTTTATGTAAGTTAATTTTTGATACTTCTCGAATTTCTGAATAGGCACTTATTTCTGAAAAATAAGATATAATATTGCCTTTAAGGATTAAGGTTCTAAAATACATAAAATAATGGGAATGATAGCCTCCAAACACCTCGTCTGCTCCTTGGCCGACAAGGTTTACTTTTACACCCTTCTGACTCATTAATCTAGAAACTAACCATTGTGCATAAAATGCTGTGGATTTAGGTGGAAATTCCAATTGATTTAAAAAGTTTATGAAATCGGACTTATTAAAAGATTCGTAAGGATTAATAAAGTGAGAATCTAATTCATAATTATTTAATACTTCATAGATAAATTCAGATTCATCACCATTCATGTTTGGAGAAACTGCAGAAAAAGATTTTAGCCTTTTATTAAATTTTAATTGATGGGCGTCAAAACCATATTGAACCAATATACTTGAATCTATTCCACCTGATATTGATATCCCTAATTCGACATCTGATCGTTGTCTTATGTTGATAGCATGAGACAGAGTATTTTTCAAAGTATTTACAGCATCTTCAAAAACCCATTTATTATTTTTCTTAACATTATAAATTGAATAATAACTTTTTGAATTATTTTTTAAATTATTTGTAAAATTCAAGACTAAAGATGAACCGCATGGAAATCTACTAATTTCATTAAAATAAGTTGATTGGTCTAAAGGCTGGTATCCGTGGTTCAAGTAAAGATTACAATTTTCAATATTTTTTGTTTTTAAAATTGAATTGATAAAATGAAATTGTTTAATTTCTGATGTAAAAATGGCTTTTTCAGAACTTTTATAGATATAAAGTGGCTTTACACCAAATCTATCATTTGAAATGAATAAAGATTTTATGCTATTATCCCATATAACAAACGACCACATCCCATTGAACTTTTGTAAACATTTTTCTCCCCAAAAGTGGTATGCTTTTAATACAATTTCAGTATCTGAAGAGGATTTAAACTTATATCCCTTAATTTGTAATTCTTTTTTTATTTCCAGATAATTATAGATTTCACCATTATACGAAATCCAATAGTTTTCAAACTCCATAGGTTGATGCCCAGAACTTGACAGGTCAATTATTTTTAATCTTCTATGACCAATTAATAAATTATATTCTGATTTTAAAGTATCTTTTATTTCAATATCATTAGGAGTGTCTTTAGTCTTTAAGATTTTGTGATTGCCAGTATTGGTATTAATTAAAACTACTCCTTCTCCATCCGGTCCTCTGTGCTTTATAGAGTTTAATGATTGTATGGAATCAGATATTTCTTTAGAGTTTAAATAGGATTTTGAATAATATGCTAATATTCCACACAAATTGATAACTTTTTAAGGCCTGTTTGAATAGCAAACTAAATTATTCTGTCTAAAGAAATCAGATATACTAGATCCCATGGCTTTTGTAATTAAATAGTCAAAGTCATTTTCATAATTTGCACAAATATTTGAAAAATGAAAATTTTTAATTGCAAAGCAAGGATTATTTGGATAATAATTAGTGATTTTAAAGAATAAAAAGGAAATTAACTTAGTGTAATAAGATGTAATCATCTAAACTAATTAATCGTATTTACATAAACTTTTTGAGAACATGAAAACTCATTATTTATAAGTTTAACTATATATATTCCTTTAGATAGTTGCAGAGGAAGTCTATTATTATAATTAGTACTTAATAATTCTCGACCAGCGAAATCGAAAATTTTAATTTGTTCAAACATCTTTGTGGAAGAAATATTTAGATAATTATTATTGTAGGAAATTGAATATTGGTTATTAGAATGCTCGAAAATATTAGTAAAGGGATTGTTAGCAACAACAAATGTCTTTGTAAAACTATCTGAACAAGTAGCACTAGAATCATTGTATGCTGTTAATTCAACCGTATAAACTCCAGGGTAAATAAAAGTATGCATAGGATTTATTTGATTAGAAAAAGTTCCATCTCCAAAATCCCATAAATAAGCGGATGAGCCCAGAGAATTATTATTGAAATAAATATTGATATTCCCAGAATCTATAAAAAAAGTATCAGCAGCAGTAATAAAATTAGATATTACATTATCTGGCTCTAGAATAACAATTTCTTGATTATCAACAGAACACCTTCCAGAATAATTGGTGGAAAAATTAAAGACTCCCGAGTTTAAATTATCAAATAATAATGAGTCACCATTTGCTGTAACCGAATCTACTATTAACCCTGTAGAATCTATTAAATTAAAATAACTTCCATGAATGCCAGTACCAAATAGTTTTACAAATGCGGAACTGTCTTGAAAACAAGTTGAATTTGTTACATGAATATCGTAATCTACTTCAACAGTCATTTTAAATCTTGGAGAAATAGCTGTTGAATCAGAAATAAATGTAAAATTTGAATCTAACCTTAAGTCTGTAGAAATACCAGTATGTAGATCTTCAATTGAAATGCAAGAACCAATCATAAAGTTAGAAATGTTTTCAAAATTTATTGTATAATTTCCATGTGCTAAATCACCAACTTTTACATCAAAAAATAAGACCTCGTCTTGGTTATTATTGACACAAATTCTATCTAAATCATTGCTGTCAGAATCTAAAAAAAAGATATTTGGAGCATAATCTGGGTATGGAGAATATAATTTAGAAATCTCATATGACGAATCGTAAGCAGACGAAAAATTTGCACTTGATTCTATGTGTGCATAATCAAAATAGGAATTTTGATCAGATGTAATTTTCATACTAAGTGGTAAATCAATTCCATTTACAGATTTCACGAAACTTGCTTGGGAATTAATAGTTTGGTTTACATTAAAACTAATATTTCCGTTTCCATTTGCATTTATATAAAAACCTTGGCTGTGAGGAATATTATTTGTACTCGACAAAAAATTACCAGCATCTCCACTAAATATCCAATGGGCATTCTGAATTGAGTTGGCACCTTGAAATACACTCCAGTCAATTGTAGCTGGATAAGGATTAGAGATTAAATTATAGCCAAAACCGCTTCTTGTAACAGGATAGGAAATAGCATCAAAATTCGGTGATCTAGCTCCACCCATATTTAGAGTTTTAGCACCAGAACTAGTATATATAAGAGTTCCATTACCAGCAGAAATAGATTGATTAACATTAGTAACTTCCGAATAATCATCCGTAGCTTCATTGTAAGTTAATACACTGTAAAAACTTCCACAGCCAGCATAAGAGAAATTATTTCCAGCAGAAGTTCCAGTAACGCCACAAAAAATAAACTCATCGTCAACATCAGCTAAAGTTGAATTTTTTACCGGAGAACTTATCATTCGCCAACCATTAGAGCTAGCATTATAAAATCTTTCTACATTAAATGTTCCAGATGAATATGAATAATCTGAAGCACTATTAACTTTAATTAAACCAGCATTATCTGCTATAGTACTTTTCAGAAAAATATTAGCGCCATTTTGTGAGAAAGTTCCAGATGTGGATTCCATCACTTCTTCAATATTTATTGTACCAGAAGATAATTGGAGCCCATTTGAATTATCTAAAGTTAATTTTTTAAAGTTATTAGTTCCAGAACCAGAAAAAGACTGAGAGGATGAACCATTAAACGTAATATTATTTCCAGCACTTGATGAGCTAAAAGTTGAATTATTTGTCCAATCACCTGAAACATTAAAATCAGATGCACAAGATGTAGCAGCATTAATAGTAACGTTTTTGTAAGTACCATCAGCTGGGATTTCAAAAGTAGAAGTGTTATTCCAAACAATATTTCCATTTGAGGAATTTAAAGATGTTGTTGAAGGAAAACTTGCTAATGTAAAAAATGAAGAAGTATTAACCGTAATAGTACCATTATTTATTACGGCACTACCATTTCCTGTTCTAATAGGTCCATTTAATATTAAATTTCCTGTAGAAGCAATTGTTAGGGTTCCTGATGCAGACAACACTACAGAACCATTAAAAATTAAATCACTATTTAAGGTAGTATTATAATACTGAATTAATACATCAGCTGAAGTAATGGTTCCAGTTCCCTCAATATTTGTACCCCTAGCAAACCATAAAGTACCAGCATTATTTACTGTCCCATTAAAAATTGATGTTGTACCATAATTGTAAAAAACTAAATTGTAAGAAGGGTTAAGATTTAAAACTCCACCATTATTTAGTCTCAGTGCTGCTAAGCTTGTATTTGAAGAACTTAATACATCAATTGTATGAGAATTTAGAATTTCAACCGTATCTGTAAGATCGGGAATTCCATCGACATCAGATCCGGAAACAATTGCCCAAGGCGAACCAGGGCTACCAACTGAGGTACCCCATGAACCCGAGCTTACAGATCTGAATGTAGCATTCTGAGTAAAATAATTTAACGAATTAAATACTAAAGTGATTAATAAAAAAATAATAGGATTAAACTTTACTTTAATATTTATAGTTAAGTCAATTATTTTTTTTAAAATACTCTTCATTTGTCGAAACTTCAAATTTTCCTTTATCTAATTTAATTATCTTATTGCAAAAACTCAAAACATTATTATTATGAGCGATAATAATCAAAGTTAAACCATTATTATTTAACGTCTTCAATGAATCTATAATTTCTTTTTCTGTTTTTTGATCTAATGAATTAGTAGATTCATCTAAAACCAATATTTCACAGTTATTATAAAGAGCCCTTGCAATACCTATTCTTTGCTTTTGACCACCAGAAATCATAGAGCCTAATTCACCAATTTTGGTATTGTACTTTTTATCTTGTTGATTGATAAAATCATAGATATTAACTTCTTTGCAAACAGCATCAAGTTTATCTAAGTCTTGTTTATCTTCTCCAAACAAGATATTTTCTTTAATTGTTCCATCAATAATATAAACTCCTTGTTGAACATAACCAATAGATTTTAGCCAAGATTTTGATTTGATTAACTCAATATTTTCGTTGTTAAATAATACTTCTCCGTTACTAGGTTTTAAAAATCCTAAAATTATGTTTACTAAAGTTGTCTTTCCAGAGCCTGACTCTCCAACTATACCAATACAATCTCCCTTTAAAATGTTTAAAGATAAATTATCAATAATATTTATTTTACCGTATCTAAAATCTAAATTTTTTAATTTTAAAGATTTAAATTTTTCAACATTATTAGACAATATATCGTTTTTAAAATGAGGAGAAATCTTATTGATGATTTCAAAAACATATTCATAACCTTTTAGTAAAAGAGTTGATTGAATAACTCTATTTACTAAGGGAATGATTCTAAAAAGAGAAACTGAGAAAATAGTAAGAAAAACTGAAAACTCTTTCCTGTTTTCTACGAAGAAAAAACCATACATAATAATTATAATCAATAGAAAAACAATTGAGACTTCTATTATTTTTACAGGAATTGTTTTATAGAGAGACTGCCATCCAAAATTATAATTTTTATAACCTAAATTAGTCTTAAACTTTTCGTAAAAAAAATGCTCTCTGCCTAAAATTTTCATATCTGTAAAACCAAAAAAAGATTGATAAATCCACTCATTTACCTTAGGTGTTATTTCAATAATCTTCCTTGAAAAATGCTCTAACTTATTCTTAGAAAAAAAATATGCAAAAATAAATGGAGGAGTAATTGAAAAAAATATAAGAGCTACAATCTTCCAATCATAAATTACTAGACTAAACAAAATAATAAAAGACATTATTAGCTCGGTAGTAATAAGAATAAATGGTTGTACTATAAAAACTACCAAAAAATAAGGTATTGTAACAATATTTCTTTCAACTACTGTAGATTTAGTTTTTTTTACTTTCAAAAAGTTTTCATAGCTAAATAATTTGAACTCATTTAAAGAAAATTTTTCGCCCAGATACAATCCAAAATTAATTTGCTTCTTACTAATGAAAATTGATAATAGATTTTTAAGAAAGAAAAAAATAAAAATTAAGACAACAAAAACTACAAGAAAACTCTTAGAAGATGAGAATTCAAAATAATTGTAAAAATGTAAAATATACTTATTAGATAGTAGAAGTTCTACATCTAAGGCTATCAAAATTATTGGGAAAATTAAAGACAAACCAACTAAATCAATTAAAACGTTGGATAGAACAAGAAGGGTTATAAAAGTAGATTTCTTCTTGAGGTCTCTGTCAAATAAATATAGAATATTCCTTGCAGTGGAGAAATAAATATTTTTAATTAAAAACTGTTTAATTCTTGCCATTTTAATTAATCAAATAGGATCTTTTATTTTCAAATTCCTTAGAAATATTCTTTATCAAAGAAAGATTATCCATTGTCATGACAATAATATTGGCTTGTTCTGTTATAAATTGATGTGAATTCTGCAAAATAAAATGTTTCTCTAAATAGTTATAAATTTCACCACCAAATGTAAAAATACTATTTTGATTTGATATTGGCTAATGTTCTGAAACAGAATTTCTATAATTGAAAGCTTCCTGTGGCCTAAAATTGTATTACATCAATAAATTTTGTATTATTTTTAATTGGGCTTAAGTTATAAGTCTATTTTCAATATCTATTTCAACATAATCTACAGAAAAGAATTTAATAAATCATCACTACTGAGTCTGGATCTATATGCTTAATCAATAAAAGACTTTTTTTCAACTCCATAAAATCTTAATTAGATTGAGGTTTATTTTTAGAGTATCCTTAAATTTTTACACATTCTAAAACCTATTTGTATATTTTAATATATCCTTTTCTAAATAAAATTCATAATCAGAATAATTTATATATTTTTTGATTTGATCTTTTAATGATTCTTCTTTAGATAAAAAGATAGATTTAATATTTGAATTTAATTTTGTTAGTGGTGTATCATATGGCTTTAAAATTGTTTTAAAGCCAGCATAAATTCTTTCGGATAAAATTGTTGAGTACCAACCGACACCAATGTTATGATTGTCAAAATATTTATTGACAGGTGTTTTTTCATTAAATGATATATTATCACCCAAAATATTTATATAGTATGCGTATGCCTTCTCTTTGACATCTTTATTAATATATTCTCTAGGATGTAAATTTATTACAACTTTAAAATCACCAACTATATTTCTTAATTCTTCTAAAACTAAAATTTCATTTTTAAACATATTTACCTCCGTGTCTAAATGACCTTCTTTAAATCTTAACCATGAAGCTGTAGAATAGAACCCTATATCATAAATCATTCTATTATTACTTGATTTATAAAAATTTATATATTTATAACTATCCTCAGGACCAAATATTACCTGAGATTTATTGATTATACTTTTATTATACAATAAAGCTTCATCTTGCTGAATAAAATCACACAATATTAAACCATCTGATAATATATTTTGATTATTAAACCCCAAAGGGGTAGTTGATGTAATCTTATAAAATTTAATATTGTGTTTTAAAAAGAAATGAGCTAATAAATTAGACTCTAATTCATATATATTAAAATAAAATAAAGTAATTTTTTTCTTTTTAAGAAAATCAATAATATTAGCCAACATTATTGGATACTCTATTAACAATCCATAGGAAGCTCTATAATTAGGAACAAATACTGATGATATAATAAATAATGGGGAAAAAATTATAGTTAATAAAATCCATTCTAACTTTTGGTTAATTGAATAAAACTTCAAAGTAGAATCGTAAGCTAATAAGATATATTTCTTCTTTTCCGAATAAAAATTCAAAAAGTCAACTCTTTCTTTAAATGAAGCCATATTATTATCAAATATTAAATTATCATTTAAAAAGTAATCAGGTTTATTAAAATAAACCTTAGAATTTAAATGCTTTTTAAATATTCTTAGTAGGCTAAATATACTTTTATTGTCTTTTTTAGAAAATTTAAATGATTTATTAATCATATGTTTTTTAATAACAGAATAATAACTATTATCAAATAGTCCTAAAATCAAAACTTTAGAAATAAAAATATAATATTTAATCATTTAATTTACTTTTTACTTTATTGTAAATAAAATAATTTCCTTTAACATTAAGATGGTGTAAATCACTTGTATGTATATTATCTAATTCCAAATCATATTCAATTAAGTTTGGAGCATATGATTTTAAACATTCGTTAAATAATGAAATATTTTTTTGTATTCCAGGGACTATTTTTTCATATTCATTATTAGCCGGTAATATACTAATGAATATCAACTTTGAGGTTTTAAAAGTTTCCTTAAAATTTATAACGTACTTTTTATAATCCTCAATTTTAGTGTAGGTAATATCTCTTTTTTCTCTTAATTTAATTTTGTACTTTTTTAATAATGGGTAAAAGATTCTGCCTGCAAATGGAATATTTTCTATAAAATACTTTTCTCTTTTAGAAATTGCTCTTGGAGAACAATCTACAATTCCTGATTGAATTATGATATAGTCAAAATAAGAATTACTATAAGGTAATGATTTTTCAAATAAATATTTAATTGTTTCTCCTAATAAGGATATTTGGAATACTTCATACTCATCCCTCAAAATGTAAGGCCATGTATTATCGAGTCCAATATTTCCTGAAGAATCTTTTCTCGGTAACCCTAAAGAATCAGTAATAACTAATATTCGTTTTTTATTCAACTCTTTCACCTTTTTTAAAGTTTTTCTTTGCTTCTTTGCCAAGAATCTTAGAATAATATTTAGGATGCTTCCCAAATCCAGGTCTTACAGATTTAATATTTTTATCAGTAAATAATTCACCTTTTTTTATATCTTCTGCGATATATAAAGACCTCGAAAAGGCTTTCCCTGCTATTTGTTTATCAGTTAATTGATAAGAAATTTCTCCAATAGATTTTTCTGCTTCTCTTACCGATTGAACCATTTGAGTAAATTCAGTTTCATCTAGGCTAAAGGCAACGTCAGGACCGCCAATTTCTTTGTTTAGAATAATATGTTTTTCAATCACCTTAGCTCCAAAACACGTCGCTACTATTGGAACAGTTAAACCTAAAGTATGATCTGATAGTCCTGTCTTTACTCCGAATCTTTCTGCCATTTCTTTTATCATTAATATGTTTGCTTCTTCTACAGGTGCTGGGTAACTAGAGGTGCATTTTAGTAAGGTTACATCCATGTTACCTTCATTATAACAAGTATTCAATGCTAACTCAATATCTTCAAGTTCCGCAACTCCTGTGCTAATTATCATTGGCTTACCTTTACTGGCAGCATATTTAATTAAAGGAATATCTGTAATTTCAAAAGAAGCAATTTTGTAAATAGGGTTACCTAATTCTTCTAAAAAATCAACCGCTGTTTTATCAAAGGGAGAAGAAAAACAAACCAATCCAAGCTCATTAGCTAAATCAAATATTTCTTGGTGCCACTTCCAAGGAGTATAAGCTTCTTGATAAAGATCATGCAGATATTTACCATCCCATAAAGTTCCTTGACTTATTTTGAAGTCATCATTTTTAACATTTAAAGTAATGGTGTCTGCAGTATACGTTTGCAATTTTATAGCATCTGCACCCGTCCTTTTAGCTGCCCTAACTGTTTCCAATGCAACTTCTTTACTGCCATTATGATTGGCAGATAACTCTGCTATAATAAACACCTTATCTTTTTTCATAAGTTATCAATTTATTACTATTAACAACGGCAAAGCTGTGTTTTTCAAAAATTATTTTAGAAGGTATATTTTCTTCTTTAACTACTGCTCGTAGAGGTAATCCTTCTCTTTCTAATATTGCTTTTCCTATAATCTTTTCACCTAGTCCTAAGCCTCTATATTTCTTATCTATTAAGTAAGAAATATTCCAATATCCATCGATTTTATCTAATCTTAACAAGCCTAAAAATGTTTTTTCATTTTTTAAAATAAAGTACTTTTTGTTTTTCAACTTTAGTTTTGAATTAAACCAATTTAAATGTTCTTCATAACTAATATCTTGATGGTTTATTGCATTTCTTCTTGTCTGTTTATCAATAGCCCAAATGTATAACTGTTCTTTGTCCTCTAAAGTTACTTGCTTATAAGTTAAATTATTTAAAGTTTGAACTTCGTTAAATTTACAATGAATCAAACAATCTACATATTTGTCATCAAAATAATAATGTTTACTCAATCTAGATTCAAACTTAAATGCTTGATCTATTAGAATCGGATATAAATGAGGTCTTAAATCATAAGCATAGGTATGAATCTTGTTAAAACAAAGTTCATTAAAAGCAACTTCCTCAATTAATTGCAAAAATATTTTCCAATGTAAAGCAAACTCTAACTCTTCCAATGAAGTTTTCATTATAAAAGAAATTTCAGCTATCTTATAATTCCAATCCACATGAACTAAACCACCATAACCAATTAACTTGTCACCTAGATAATAACCAAATAGAAGTTGGTTAGGTTTGTCTTGATTGTATGAATTAGAAACAACTGTTTTAAAATAATTATCTTGGTCTATTTCTGTTAGTGGTTTATTTTGGCGCAAATGATATATTTGTTCATTTCGCCACTTCATTATATCTAAACGATTCTCATAATTTAATGGCTTAATAGAGTATCGGCCAAGATTGAAGTCATTTTTATTCAAACATTTATACTGCATTTATTTTAGTAACTTCATTAAGTCTTTTTATCAATTCTTGATCTGTTTTGTATTTTAAAGTAATATGATTATTTAACTTTGACACATCAGGATTTTCATCTAGGAAATTAAACAGTTCAGTAATATTACCCTCTAAATCATTATCTATAAAATGTTTATCGACTATATTAAACATATCTAAATCTTCTTGATAATCTAATGTTAATCTATAATTTCTAATTAAATAATCTGGCAACTCAACAAAATTTAATTTAAAAAAGTCCGGATTATTTTGAAAATACCATGTCATATATTCAGAGTAATCAGCACTTTTAAAATGTTTTTTAATTTCTATTAATGCAGCGGAATTTATAATTTCAAGATTTGTACCAACTGCCGCATCTTTACCAACGGTATAATCCGCTCCAAATTTATAATGAGACTTCAACAATATTTGTAATATGTCATTAGAAACAAAAGGCATATCTCCTGTTACCCTTACTACAACATCAATTTTCAATTCATCTATAATATCTAAGTATCTTCTTACTACATCATCAGGGTCTCCTTTATGAAAGATAACTTGAGAATTAAGTGTTTGATCCTTTAATTCATCATCAGAATCTAAATTAGATGTCGCCAATATAGTATGATTAATATCGTTAAATTTTAAGGCATTTTTTAAGCAATATTCAATTGAACTATAGTTTCCGATTTTTAATAATGCTTTACGTTTTAATCTAGATGATTTTAGTCTTGCAGCAACAATGGTTGCTGTAGTTACTTTTTTCAAATCAAAATCATTGATCGTATCATTGATATTTAAATCTCTAGTCAAACAGTAGCCAACACCAATATATTTATTTAATTCTCTAGAATTTAACCCTTTTGAGTTCGATCTTTTAAAAGTAAAATCATCCCAAGAAAGCAAGTCTCCCTTTTGCTTATTTTCTTTCAAAACTGGTATTTGATCACTTTTAACGAGATACAAATCTTCTTCTTTAGAAATAAAATTTTTGTATCTTAATTTGGAATAAACATTAATTATATCTATAAATTGTTTGTACTTTTTTGCATCTATAGAAGAATAAAAGTCATACTTTGTCTTTAGGTAGGAATGTTTTACATGTTTTTCTATTCCGAATATATTTTTTGAGCTTGCAAAAACAGGTAGCCATAAGCTGTCCTCAGTATTTGCATCAACGTGATCAGCAAAAATAATTTTATTATCAAATTCATTCTTCAGAATATCAATTTTAGAAATTCCTGAATCTTCTATCTTTGTAGGGTAACCTTGAAAACCAACTTGTAATATAATTTCAGAGTTATTGAAATCAATCTCAAACTGAAAAACTAGATCTTTTATTTCATCTATTTTTAAACCACTAATATTTAAAATTATTGGTTTTTTATGTAAGTCAATTTTTTTTAATTCAGCTATTACTTCTTTATTATATAAAATAGATGCTTGTAATTTTAAACCATAAATATTATTCAGGTTATCTTTAATGATTGAAATACTATATTTATCAAAAACATCTATCCAAATATCTTTTGTTATTAATGCTTTATTGATTATTTCTTTCCATTCTTTTAAATCAAAATATAATTTTTTGTAAACTGGATACCATTCAAAATCATCTAATGCAATTTCATCAAATTTAAAAGGTTGAAATTTTATTCCAAAACCATTATTAAAACTTGAAAACTCATCTAATAATGAAAGTAAATACTCTTTAGATCCACCATGTACATTAGCTACTTCAATTATCTGATACATTATGAAAGGATATTATTTTATTTATTATGTATTCTAATTCCATCTTATTTAAAGTAGGAAACATTGGTAAACTAATACAATGTTGATAGTAATTTTCAGAAACAGGGAAATCTCCTTTTGTCCACCCTATATTTTGGTAATACGGTTGAAGATGTACTGGAATATAGTGTATTTGAGCATATATACCATTTTCACTTAAGAAATTATATAACCCCAGTCTATTCTCTACTTCAATAACAAAAAGATGAAAGGCATTATTATAGTTATTTTTTACTTCTTGGTACTTTATATCTAACAGCTCCAAAGCTTTTTTGTATGTGTTTGCAATTTCTTGTCTCTTTACTAGATTATCCTTTGCTCTTTTTAATTGACTTATACCTAACGCAGCTTGAATATCCGTTATTCGATAATTGTATCCTAATTCCTGCATTTCATAATACCAACTACCTTGAATCTCCTTATCATCAAAAGGATAAGATAATCCCTCTTTAGTTATTCCATGAGTTCTAAGCTTCATTAACTGATTGTAAACATCCTCATTTTTACACGTAATCATTCCTCCTTCACCAGTGGCAATATGCTTTACGGGGTGAAAAGAGAAAATAGTGGCATCAGAATATTCATTAGAACCCATTTTTATACTCTTCCCTTTACTATCTATATAACTGGCCCCTGGTGCATGACAAGCATCTAATAACATCCATAAACCATAATTATCACAAATTTCTTTTAGCTTCTCTGTATTAATTGGAAATCCACCAAATGCGACAGGAATTATTCCTTTATAATAACCTTTTGGTTTATCTGCTAACTTTTTTTCCAATAAATCCAGATCAATTGTATAGGTATTTTCATTAATATCAACAAAATCAACAATCCCTCCACAATATAATATACTGTTAGCACTTGCAGCAAAAGTAATAGGAGATGTAATTACTCTATCCCCAGGTTCTATACCTAAAGCCAAACACCCTAAGTGAAGTGCCGCAGTACCATTGCTTACAGCAATAGCATACGTTGAATCTACATATTCTTGAAAGGAATCTTCAAAAGCTTTTATTTTTGGGCCTTGGGTTAAAAAGTCACTTTGTAATGTTTCC
>Ga0233444_10001271_pt1 | contig 29287 bp, 25 predicted proteins | sample SI_124_October20_6_FD_182792 | JGI IMG/M metagenome (GOLD analysis project Ga0233444, IMG submission 182792) | Seawater microbial communities from Saanich Inlet, British Columbia, Canada - SI_124_October2016_10_MG | ecosystem: Environmental > Aquatic > Marine > Inlet | place: Canada: British... | reverse complement strand
GAGGAATAACTTTGTTGGCGGGTCATCGGTATGTTTACTGATGGATTGGGACCGAACCGGTGGCAGACTACAACGGAGGCTTGCAAGGTTACTAGAGGGGTTTGATATGCTAGTTGATCAGGACACAAGAGTCATTTTGCAGAAGAATCTAAAACCCGAAACTAGAGTCCTAGAATCCCTTTATGGTCTGGCAGATAGGTTGAGTTACTACCTCAACCAAGAGGATCCCTTGTGAACATACAGTGGTTTATAACCCTCAATTTGAGCCCGTGGAGTATGAACAAGAAACTAACGCTATTCATTGCCCTAATCTTTGTTTTGCAAGCGACCCAATTTGCTCAAGCGGACGATCATGAAGAAAAACAAACAATTGTTGATGTAGCCTCGAGCACCGGCTCCCACGAAAGCCTAGTTGCAGCACTCAATCACGTTGGATTGGCTGACACACTAGCCGGAAATGGACCATTCACCGTCTTTGCTCCAACCGACCAAGCATTTACTGATGCTGGAATAAATCTGGATGATTTTGACACAGAAGAGGAAAACAACACTCTCTCAAACATACTGCTATATCACGTAATTTCTGGAGCTGCTGTCGATGCAGCAAACGTAACTGACGGAATGACTGCAGAAGCAGCAAATGGTGACACGTTATCATTCACAGTTACCAATGATTCAGTGATGGTTGGTGACGCCACTGTTACCAGCGCTGACGTTGAAGCCAGCAACGGAATAATTCATGTCGTTGACAAGGTGCTAATGCCACCTGCTGACGTAATCGAAGAACCAGTGACCACTACATGTGACGTCACTGTAGGGGTAGTAGACACTGCATACGACCGTCCATCAGTCTCTATTGATGTTGGACAAACGGTTTGCTGGGAATGGACTGAAGCTGACATGCCGCACAATGTCGCTGAGATAGAAGACATCAGTAGCACAGAAATTCTAACTGGTGGCATCTATTCAGGGGAAGCCGAAGGGACAGTATTCTTTTCTTACACATTTACCGAAAACACTACTTTCTACTATGCTTGTGAACCACATTTGATGATGAACATGAAAGGTGAAGTTGTTGTTGGAACGGGTATTGACGCCAATGATGTCAAGGCAGACGATAGTGACAAGAGTTCTGAGTCCACTCCTGGGTTCCTACTTGCCACCTCAATCATTGCTATGATCGGTGCAGTGCTTGTACTTTCAAGGCGCTCTTGATCATCAAATCACATAGACAATCATCACTGCGATGTAGCCTACTATTACCACAGTGCTCAACACTATGTTGACTATTGATGCAATATATGCTACTTGGGCGGTGCCCGCGTCTGGATGGTAAGGGTTGAAATCGGTGATTTTCTTAGCGCTAAGAGCGATGAATAAAGCTGGTATTGACCAAATTAATCCACCGCAGGCAAACGACATTATTGCGAGAACTAAAGCCAGTACTGCATTGGTTTGAGGATATATAGCATGGTGAGTTGCGCCTAGTGGGATGGTGAAGTTTTCCTCAGTCACAGTCCCTGTGAGTTTTGTTTCTTCTTCGGCTTTATCTTGCCAAAAGTCGGTTGATTGTTGTTCAGGCATCATTGGAATCACGTCTGTTTTCGGCTGCTGCTTTCTGCAATAAAAACTCTATTTGAGCATTGATTGAGCGAAAATCATCATCTGCCCACTTACGTAAAGTGTCGTGTAGGGCAGGATCAATCCTGAGGAGAACTTTTTTCTTTGTCATTTTTTTCCGCCTCGATTCGTAGTTATCATTTGTGTTGATTTTGTCTTGTAAATTACTTACCAAATCAATCTACCTCACATGTAGTAATAACTGTACACTTGAAAACCCTCACTGGTATAAAGATCCTGTGTTAATTACTGGAGTGGTATCTGTTTCTGAGCATAGCACGACTAACAAATTGCTAACCATGGTTGCTTTCTTATCTTCATCAAGTTCAATTATACCCTTTACACTTAACTGGTCTAATGCTAGTTCAACCATGCCAACTGCACCGTCGACTATCTCTCTTCTTGCTGCGACCACTGCACTTGCTTGCTGTCTTCGTAGCATTGCTTGAGCTACTTCAGGAGCGTAGGCTAAGTGGCTGATTCTCGCCTCTAAAACCTCGATACCTGCTCTGCTAAGCCTTGCCTGAACTGATTCTCTAAGTTCTGTTGCCACTACTTCTTGGTGGCTTGAAAGAGCCACACCGCCAAGATCTTTCTCTTCGATAATATCGTATGGATACTTAGTAGCCATTGCCCTTAGAGCCGCCTCACTTTGAATTTGGACATAATTCTCGTAATCATCTACTTCAAAAAGAGCCTCTGCTGCATCGAATACTCGCCACACAACTACTGCAGCAATATCAATTGGATTTGCATTAACATCGTTAACTTTCAACTTGGCCGATTCAAAATTTCTAATTCTGAAAATCACTTTCGTTTTCTCGTATAGGGGATTGACAAACCAGCGGAATCCTTCGGTTTTTACTGAACCAACATATTTACCAAAGAACTGGCATACTGCTGCTTCATTTGGATTGATTACCACATAAGAATTCCACATGACAAACCATAGAACCGAAATAATTAGTTGAAGAAGGGCCCCAAGTGCAATGCCGATTGGTCCTCCTGCATACAATGCGAAACATAGTAGGCCAATCACTGGGACTACTATCAAGTGAATGAGTATCCCCAGCCAACCACTCATGGAGTTAATTTCTATATCTCTAAATTGTATTTCATTCATTGCTGAGGTTTGGGTTTCCATTGTTCCACCACTTAACCCCACATTTCACACTATTATAATGATATCTAAGTGATATCACTATATTGTCAAATCTTTGGAAAATATTACTCTGGTTGAGAATAAGACCACAACTTAGTAGTCACCAAAGCCATTACTACTATTTTGGCAAAGTCCCAAATCAAGAATGGTTCAACACCCCACTCAAATGCTTGAGCCATGTCAACACCGTAGGATTCTGCTAGCCAAACAGTACCAATGAGATAGACTGGCAACATTGCCAATGTCCAGCAGACTATCTGGGCCTTTAGATCTGCTACTCCGGATGTTCTCGAGCGGTCTAATCCTTCAGCAACTAAGGCTGAAGCAATTGGGAAAGAGATTAGATAACCTCCACTAGCAATCAATTTACCGCTATCAAATAGCATATCGCCACCTTCAGCAAATACTGGAGCACCGATTGCACCGACCAATAAATATAGGCAACCTGAGAAGAAAGCATCGTTTCTTCGCAAATATACTCCTGTCGCTAAGACCGCGAAGGTTTGGAGGGTGTAAGGTACTGGAGTCCAAGGTACCGTGAAGGCAATTTGCGCACACAGAGCAGTCAGTCCAGCAAAAAAGGAAATCGAAATGGCTCTTTCTAATATTGTTGACTCTTTGGCAGAAAGGGTTTGATGCCATGTCTGGGGTTTGTTCCAATTGAATTCACTGAACATATAGGTTGCTTGAATTGACGGTTTTTAGTGATTCAGTATAGATTGTGGAATAGGTGGCTGCCATTCTCCTGACAATTTACCATGGTCTAATAAATGCCAATATACCGTATTAATTGAGACTCTCGAGTCTTCCACCATGGAAGATAATTCGTTAGCCTGCAAGACTTTAGGGAGTTTTTTCCACGCTTGCTTAGCAAGCCATGATAGCGGAAATAGCGATAACGCTGGACCGTTTATTGGTAGTCCCCATTTGGTTGCCCACTCGCGCTCGACTAAACTTGCCTCTGCGACTGCATGACGTACGTTAGCCCAAGAATTACCTTTTCCCGCCTTAGACTTGGTTAGCAAAGTATCATTTATTGAACTGTCAAGTATAATCCCAGATTGCTTTAACACGCTTGCCATCCATGGAGCCATATATCCCGCTGGAGCTCTAAACCACGGACGAAATGATTCACCAACTACACTTTTGATTTGTTCACAGGCTTGGATTATTGCTGTTTGGAACCCGTCTAAGTCTTCTGGCCATGCTGACCATGACCGATGAGTTAAGCCATGACATCCAATAGTGATTCGTTTTGGGTAGGATGAAATTAGACGAACTAGCCAATGTCTAAACTCTTCATTTTGTAATGAGTCTGCTATCACAAACAAGGTGACTGGTGATTTATGTGAACTAAACCATTTTTCAAAGCCAACAATTCCTGCGGCCAATTGCTCACTTAATTGATTGGAATCAATCTGCTTTTTAGATCGTGTTGGATGTCCTTGATGTTTTGGAATATGTCTAAAATCATCACAATCAACAGTCAACCAAGTCTTTGTCAACTATCTCCACCTCTGTTGATATCAACTATGTGAATCCGGTGTGGAACCGTTCGCCCACTAATCTCAATACCGATGAATTCCTCAACAGATTCTCCATCCCAAGACTGACAGATGGATGCTGCAGTAGCAAGTCCGGCTTCGTTGTGCGGATGTACAGTTATTTCAATTCTAAAGAATTCTTCTTGAGATGAAAGCCACTGAAAAATTGCATTGACACAGTTGATAGTGACGCCTTTTCGACGGTGTGGTGTTCTAACCCAATATCCAAGATTATAGTTCGAATGAAGTAATTGAAGCTCATCTCCAAGCCCAATTAGCCCGATAAATTCTCGGGACAAATTATCGATTATCGACCAAAAATGAATTTGATTAGAATTTGTTTGGGCTTCGACATCGTTTAACATATCTCTAATCTGTAATCTTGCTTCTTTACCTTTGTCAAGCCATGGAAGTGCGGAATAAGCCGAATCTGGATCTTCCTTAATAGCATTTAGAATTGGCGTGAGGGCGCTACGATTTACCGGCATGAGAACAATATTGCCTTCAACAGAAAGTTCCGGTGTTTGCTTCATCATTATTCCTCACGACAAATGGGTCATTGCTTTAGCGACATTCGAATCATTTGGATAAGTTATTTGCGCCATTTGTAGCATCCATTGAAGATGTTCTTCTCTACCTAGATAGCGCATTATAGTACCAATATGAACTAACATGTCGAGATTACCGTCCAAGTGTGGACCCAGGTTGTCCAATTGTTGAGCTGTTTGAGTCAATTTACCGGTTTTTATCAATTCCAACATCGTCACTACCTCTCGGTAAACTTGGCGTTCATCCCAGGCATCCTTTGCCGGCCACGGCCAAATCCTACCATTATGTTGAGGTTCAGGAACATTATTTGACGCAGCGATTTTTTGGTTTACAGAATGATTTACATCTGGAATATCAGGCACTTCTGGAGTAACAATCGTATTTTCAGCAGTGGAATCGTCCTGCGGTATTTCCGGCACATCTGGCGTAATATCAACAGACTCGGGGATTTCGGGAACTTCTGGAGTAATTGTTGCTGTCTGCTCTGGTTGTTCAACATCAGGAATTTCTGGCACTTCTGGGGTATTGAGTATCTCTGTGCTGACCGCAGCGGAGAATGGCAAATCAGGAGTTACAATTTCTTCTTCGATTATTTGCGGTTGCATATTTTCAGAAGATGGTCCGACTGAGCCTGAAAGATCGGCATTACTGTCACTATCTTGGGTAAATAGTGAACCTTGCCCAGTATGGACTGGTTCTGCCACTTCGTCTAGGGGATTACCAACCGGGACGACAAAATCTATCTGTTTTGAGGGCGCATCATCCTCAGACAATTCCACTTCGCGAGGTTTTTCATAATCTTGGACCTCAGAAAGTGTCGGCCCAGAACTAGAAATAAAATCAAATCCGGCATCTTGGCCACTATCCTCAATTTCAAATTGATCAACTTCGACTGTTACATCCTCGAGCGATAAGACTGCTTCAACAACGAAGTCTTCTTCACCTTCATTATCTGTTTCTTGATCTAGTAGAGTCGACATAATATCTGACTCTGTCGCTGAAGGAGTAGCCATAGGTTGGTCCCTTGCGGACCGATCTAAGTTGTAATAGCATAACTTGCATTGTTTGGCTTCAAGCGGGTTTGGAGTATTGCAATATGGACAAATGTTTTGTTCGTCAGAAGTATCCTTCTTACGCCACCCAAACAAGTTACCCACCAAGATAAGGGCCAGTGATAGAGTGTTTAAGTGATAGGGTTTCACGGTCATAATATAATTCATTTGAATCAATACTATCATTTGGTGAAGGGGACTGGTAAGCCCATGGCAAAGAAGGGTTCAGTCCGCAGGATGGATAATTCTCTGCCTAACTCTAATTTGGGCGTTATTGACCTATCTGAGGAAATGCCTCACCAGTGGAAACGTGGCCAAGAGCATTTTGACCGCTTTACTAAGTTAATTCGTATCGAATTGGATGATGAAACTGCTATGGTTGAAGAGCGCTGGAAAAAATGGAGTAAGCAACAATTGGTTTCTGCAGGACTAGCTTTGTTTGAATTATCGGCTCGAACCCAAGGACGATTTTTCGGAGAGCCAATCATCGTGTTTGAAGAATCAGGCCGAAACTGGTTGCCTCAGCACCGGTTTTCACATGGTGATATTGTGTTGATTTCTCGCACCCGCCCGTGGGGTGAAAAAGTGTATGAAGGAATTGTTTTAGATCGGGGACCAACCAGAGTTAGAGTCGTGGTAAAAGATAAACCAAAAGACATCAAAAAAGGACGCTGGAGGTTAGACAAAGGCGCTAACAGAATTGCTCATGACCGCATGCATGAAGCACTTATTGCCTTCCATTCTACCGAATCTACCGGCGGCACCCCCTTACGAGATTTAATTCTAGGTTCACTTCACGACCCAGTAAGTTCGGCTCAAAGACCCCCAGAAATTAGCGGCAGAAGTAAAAAAACCAACCTTGGGAAATTATCATCACTAAATGAATCACAACAATTAGCTGTCGAACAATCCATCAATTCGCGATTATCTCTAATCCAGGGCCCGCCTGGAACCGGCAAAACATTTACCGCTATTCATCTGCTTAAACGGCTTGCAGACATGGGAAAAGGTCCAATTTTAGCTAGTGCTGAATCAAATGTCGCGGTTGATAATTTACTCGAGGGATTGATAGAAAACGGCGTCAATGCGATTAGAATTGGTAAGCCTGTCAAGGTACGAGAAACACTACGAGATAGTACATTAGACGCATTGATGGATCAACATCATCTCAAAGATGAGATTGATTATATCCGTGATCAAAATGATGAACTGCGGAAGAGTTTGAATTCACTTAAAGGCAAGGAAAAGGGAATGACTCATCGGGATATTAAAAATAATTTCAAGGATATACGCCGTTTAGAAGACGAGATTGTCACTTCATTGTTGGACAGTGCTGAAGTGATATGTGCCACTACAATTGGCGCTGGACACCGTATCCTTGGTGACCGTAAATTCCCAATTGTATTAATTGATGAAGCGACACAAGCCAGTGAACCAAGCGCTTTAGTGCCAATTACTAGAGGATGCAGACAACTGATTTTGGTCGGAGATCACAAACAGTTACCACCTACTGTGATAAGTGAAAAAGCCGAAAGTGGCGGTTTGAACCAATCATTATTTGAGCGATTAAACAAATGTGGCATCCCAGCTCATATGCTTACTATTCAATACCGAATGCACCCCGTGATAAGGGAATTTCCCAGCGCAAGATTTTATGACAATCGGTTAGATGACGGTTGCCAGCCTTCTGAAAGACCGACTCCAGCAGGATTATTGTGGCCTGATTGGGATAATCCGTTGGCGTTTATTCCGGTTGATGGGGTTGAACAGCAAGATGAAGAAGGCAGCAGTAGGTCTAATTATGCAGAGGCTGCTAAGGTTTTAGCAGTCGTCCAAGGCTTGCTTGAACCTGGAGATTTGACAACCCGAGATATTGGCGTCATCACTCCTTACAACGGCCAAGTAAGAGTTTTAGCTGATTTATTTGAACAAGCAGGGGGCAGGAATCAGGGAGATAGATATGAGGGCTTGGAAATCAAAAGCGTTGATGGTTATCAAGGCAGAGAAAAAGAAGTGATTGTATTTTCAACAGTAAGAGCTAACGACACTGGAGAAATCGGTTTTCTAAGCGATAAAAGGCGATTAAATGTCGCTTTATCTAGAGCCAAGAGAGGCCTTATCATAATTGGCAACCCAACTACGCTGCGCCATAATAAAACTTGGAATTCGTGGCTTGAATGGGTTGAGGAGCGTAATCTATTCGCTTGGCACCTATCTCAAGATTAATGCGTAGATTGACAAAGTAAGCCCTCAAGGACACTGCATGGCCGAGAGCCCAGTTAGTCTTCACCAAGGTGGCGGCACCCTTGCCCAAGCGGTGTTGGCCAGTGCTCCTGAAGGAATGCTCATCGCGCCTGTGTGGAAGCGTATTGCTGGCTTTATGCTAGATGTATTGTTGATTTCTATCGTCTTGACATTTCTTACTGGAGGGCAACTAACGCTAAACCTGCTTAACTTTGAATTGGTCAAAGGTGGTGCTGAATATATCTTATTTTTCTCCTCCAATTGGGTTATTTTACTAACATCACACTGGCTGTATTGGAAATATACTGGCCGAGCTTACGGCCGCTCCCTAGGTCAAAGAGCATTCAGAATTGCTATTGTCCATGATGATGGTACCGCACTTGAAAAACATCATTGGAGCCCAAGAGCGGCGTCTAAGTTAGTCTATCTATTGCCAATAATTGGCCCCCTTTGGTTTGGTATGAGAGACGCGTTTAAGGCCCGCTCCAAGGATGAGGAATATCGTACCGCTATTGATATTAAGAATCACACAGTTGCCGCTGTCGACTGGTCTTTACCGGTTGAAACGCGTAATAAATTACGATGAAAACTTTTAGACATCTATTTCAAGTATTACCGACTGTGCCATTCTAGAGGAGGGTTAGCATGACCGAAGAACATTTTACCAAGGCCTCGCCGATAGAATGTCGACTAATGTCTGTGGTCATGGAGATTGATGACGATGATGAAGATGTCATACAAGTCGCAGTAGACGTAGCCAATGAATCGGCAATTCCGGTTGGCGGCCTAGACATCTTTATCCAAACTAGTGATAACAAAAAGGTAGAATCCGAGGAAGGCATTAGTTCTCTTGGCCCAGGATTAACCAGAACCTTTAGTTTTGAATTCCCACTATCATCTGGCAATTGGACTTTTATGCTAAGATCCCCAACGATTGTTGCCGATCTAGGACCATATGAACATGATTTCACCTATCAAGCAAAGAAAGGTCGAGTGTTCAATAACGCAATTGGCAGTGGAATGTTTACTGACGCTTTTACTTCAGAGTTCGGTGAATTTGGCAGTGTAGAAGAACGTGGTATGATTGATGCTGCTGAAATCAAACTCACCTCTTATTACGGCGAAAATGCTGAAGGCGGCTCTACTGCAATTTCAGTTGGAGATGCATCTGAAACACCAGAAGAGGACGCAGCAAGGACGCCCCCATGGGAAAAATCTTCAAATGTACTATCTGCACCTTTGACACCAAAACCCGTTATTGAGACTCCTCCTATTGCAAAGGAGGCTACTCCTAGCAGCGATATCTTATCATTTTCTAAGAATCTAGCACCGGCAGCAAAAGAAGAAGTGTCTAAACCAAACACTGCTGCCTCCCCTCCACCTTTACCAACTCAGGCCAAAATCCCTGATAAGCCGGTAGATAAAGCCAGTAATACTCCTCCATCTGGCCCACCAAGTGGGCCGCCTTCTGGGCCACCATCTAGCCCACCAAGTGGACCGCCTTCTGGACCACCATCCAACTCTCCATCTGGACCGCCAAGCGGGCCACCGTCAGGGCCGCCCAGTGGCCCTTCAACCGCTCCACCATCTAGCCAACCAAGTGGGCCGCCTTCTGGACCACCATCCAAATCTCCAAGCGGGCCACCTTCTGGACCACCATCCAAATCTCCAAGCGGGCCACCTTCCGGACCACCAAAATCGAAAAAGCCAACAAGGCCGCCAATGTAGGTGAGGTAATGACTGACGGATTTGTTATGGAATTATGTGGCAATAGAGCTGCTTGGCAGATTGTCCCTGAAAATGTTAAATCAATCGATTTAGAATCCGTTGGAAATATAATTGAAAAAGCAGGATATGAAGTTGGGATTAGAACTAGATTATGCTGGACCTTTTCTGGACCTTGTGACTTAACACTGTACCCAAGTGGGAAGTTATTAGTAAAAACTGAGAATAAGGAACTAGCTGCCGAGGTAGCGAGATTACACGTTGAAAAGTGGGCTAAGTCATAGTGGTGAATAACTTGATTGAAATACCCCAAGCGGTTATTGCAAACCTATACTCTAACGGCGTTGTAGTATATCCTACCTCAACACTACCCGGACTTGGTTGCTTACCAAACAGCGATGCATTGGATACTCTGTATCGAATAAAGAACCGCCCCAGTTCTCAACCAGTAAGCCTTGGTGTAGCCTCTTTAAAACAAGCAGAACTGTTGGTAAAAGTACCATCTATCGCTCATGAAATCCTTGATGCCTTTCCAAAAGGTAGCATTACACTGATCCTTGATGCTAAAGAGACTTTAGACAAACGCCTGGGTGGCAATCGGATTGCGGTAAGAGTGTTGGCTGATGAACGCGGCATTGCGCTGGTAAAAGAAATAGGACCAATTACGGCCACTAGTGCAAATCATAGTGGTGTTGAACCTGTTTACAGTACAATACTTGCTGCGAAGGTATTAGCACTTGATGACAAATCCATCATTGCTGGTGAATGCCCCGGAGGGGCTCCAAGCACTATTTTGTCGCTCGAGAAATTAGACGGTAATTCAAGCGATTATACGGTAACTATTATCAGAGAGGGCGTAGTACCTAGAAATGACGTGGAGACATGGATGAGGAATTAGCATTGAAGTATTGGAAGGACGCTGGCCATGTTGCTAGAAGAACTCTTGAAGCAATGAAAGAAAAAATTGTTCCTGGTGCAACATTACACGAGACGATTGAAGCAGCTGAAAGATACATCCATAGGCATGGTGGAAAACCTGCATTTCCTGGAACAATTGCGGTAAATGACATTGCAGCACATTTCACAACCGATCACAATATATCGCCTGTTGAAGATTGGGATGGCGACATGGTATTACAGAAGGGGGATTGCGTCAAAATAGATTACGGCGTGCACATCAAAGGCCATATTGGAGATAATGCGTTAACTATCGAAGTAGGCAATACAAATAACCACACTGAACAAATAAAGGCGGCAAAAGAAGCCCGAGATGCCGCTATAGAAATGTTGCATCCTGGAACTCCGTGGTACAAAGTAGGAGCTGCTGCGGCACAACCCTCAATTGATGCAGGGTTTCAACCGATTAGGAATTTATGTGGCCATCAGTTAAAGCCGTGGGAATTACATTCTGGAGTTTCTGTACCATCTTATGCGTGTGGCCCTGATAACCGTGGATTCAAAGGAGTCGTAGAAGAAGGCGGCGTATACGCTATTGAGCCATTTAATACTACAGGCAGTAGCGGAATGATCAAAAATATAGGCCAACCAAATTCCTCAAACATCTATCGTTTGACAGGCATTACTACTTCACGAAAAGCTAGAGCCAAGGGCCAATTAAAACCACTAGGAGCTCAGTTGGCGCGTAACTTAGAAGAACGCTATTCGACCTTACCATTTGCCGAACGCTGGGCTTTTCCAATGTTAGAAAAGCCATTTCCCGAAGCAGATGAAGCAAGTAGACAAAGCAAATGGAATGCACTTGTTAAGAAATTAATCAGTATCAGATTCTTAGAGACATACCATGTTCTGGCTTGCGCTGATGGTGGAAATATATGTCAATTTGAACACACTACTTACATTACTGCTGGCGGTCCAGAAATATTAACAGTGGAATAAAATCATTAATCCGCTAATTTTCTGCAGAAAACGGGTTTTTCCTTTTTTTTATCCGTGACCAATATAAACTGTGAGTGCATCGGCAGATATGAACGGGCTGTTTGAGTTCTGTTGAGTGCATCCCATCCCCTCTGCGTTACTCTCACCCGTTCACCTCTTTTTCACTAGATACCAAATGTTATTTTTTGGTAGTTTACAAACCGTTTGCACCACTGGCAGGGCAATCTCGTTTTGTTTAACACTCGCGCAGTAATGCGTTTTTTGCACTGTTATCGAACTTTGACCGGCACTATGGTTAAATATGGCGCCGTCGGTGGGAGTAATACACCCGGCTACGGGTATGGAGGACAAAAATATGAATAACGAAACAAGAAATGATGAAGCAGTAAGCCCGGTCATTGCAACTATCCTAATGGTTGCAATCACTGTGGTTCTAGCAGGTGTACTATACGTATGGGCTGCTAACCTAGCAGAAAGCAACACTGACGGTAGCCTAGAGCTATACACTTTCAGTGGCGCTGACGCACCAGGTAATGACGGCGGAGTAATAATGACAATGGATACTGGAAAAGACCTAGGTTGGGCTTCCATTACCATCAAAGCAAGCGTTGACGGAGCTGCATCCAGCACTGTCCCTGCATGCGACGGAGCGGTTACAGAAGACTGCTGGTCATCTACTGATGCAGACACTGCATCGTGGAACTCTGGTGAAGCAATTACTGTTGACACCAGCTGTGTAGATGCATGTACTGTTACCATCAACGTATTGAACAGCAGAGAGGGAACAACCCTTGACACTACAATCGTTGACATCGAGTGAAATTCACAAGATGAGTAACTAAATTATGAACTGATATATTCCGTGGAATATAACTGCCCCTCCGGAGGTTTCGGCCTCTGGGGGGGCTTTTTTAATTTTAATTTCTTGACATCAATTCCCTTGTATCACTATGTTGATCCCAGCGATTGGATTGACGCCGAAATAGAATTCTAACTCTTGAAATAAATAAGTATTCAAAACCAGTAAATACTGTACCTATCGTATTTAGTAGTGGTAATTTTATACCGTTACGATTTGTTAGCCAGGCAACTAATACAGTTAACTCAAGAAAACCTAAACCTGCATGAAATAATGCTTCTTGACCAACCGGCATGCCAATGATGCTGACATATGTCCAACGAATAATAGCCGACATCCCAGCAGAAAATATGAGAAGGGGAGCAGTAAGATGTAGGTACTTCTGATACCTAATAATGGCTGTGAATTTGCCGCTATTGACCAATTTGTTTTGCTTTGGGATAGTCATAAGCATCGTTTGTAGTCCTTGAGCGCGACGTATCTTTTGACGCCGTTGCCCGTCTATTGTTGTGGGAGCAAAATCAGTAAATTTCGCTTCTGAGTCAAATATAGTGCGTAAACCAGCAAAGCGGATTAGCGCAGTAACTTGTGCATCATCAGCATTAGAAGCAGTGTTCAACTTACTTGGACTAAAACTTCCATGTCGCCACATCATGCAGGAACCTTCTAGAAACGGTGTACTATCAATCTTAGATTCTCCTTGCCGAAGTTGTTCAAACAATTCTCGGTATTCCATCTCCCCACTTAGTGAGGTTTTGCGCCTAGCACTGCTACCAACTGCCCCGATTGAGGAGTCAGCAAACCATCCGTGTAAGCGGATAATGGCCCTATCATCGATAAGCGCGTCTGCGTCTGTCATTAACACAAGTCCCTGATAATTTTGTTCTACAAGAGTCTCTAATGCTAGTTTTACCGCACTTGTCTTACCCAACCGCTCAGGCATTGCAATTAGTTGGGTTGTTGAGAAAGTTCCTTCATTTCTAGAAAACCAATCATTCACTTTAGTTACACTATCATCATCTGAGGCGGAATCAATTACCAGCAGACTAGTCTCAAATGGATAGTCCCTCTTAAGGTCGGATAATTTCTTGTCAATTACCAAAGACTCATTCCATATTGGTAGTAATATTGTTAGTTTTTCTTGATGAGAATTAGTGGGATAATCAAGGGTTAAGCGATTCCAGCGTTGTGTCTTCAATCGATACAGCACCAGCGGCAATAAAACAAGGGAGGCTAGAACCACTTCTGTGATTACGGTAGCCAACAACATAATGTCCGCATTTACGTTTGGAATATTACTTCTCCCTTGTTTTCATTGGTAAAACAATACATTTGACCACTATGCTATTGATACCGGCCCTGTAGGCATCGCTATGCGAAGAGTGTTGCATGTTGGACCGTGTAACACTCTAGGTGGCATGGCAAAAGTCATAGAAATATTATCGCAAAATCCGCCACATGGTTGGAATACCGACATATTAGATTCTCATTCTAAGGGTAATATTTTGACTAAATTATTAGCCTGGCGTAAAGCTCAAACATATCTTAAGATTCACGCTGGAGAATTTGACATTATTCACATCCACTCAGCAGCAGGCTGGTCTTACAAGCGTAAGTTGGGTTTGGCGCGTATTGCAATAAAGCAGAAAACTCAGGTCATATTTCATATTCACAGCGGCCAATTCGATCAGTTCGCCAAACAAAGAAACAACATTAAAAATGAATTGCAATCGACAAATATAGTAGTTTTATCCAATTATTGGCAAGAAAAATTACAACCGATAATCGGTGATTGTACAATCATAAATAATCCCATTGACCCAAATATTACCAATGATGATTCTATCTCTCGCAAACCAAAACAATTGTTGTTATTAGGCAGACCTGACCCAGTTAAGGGGCATAGTTTTGCTTTTGACATTGCTAGACGCCTGCAAAAGGAAGGATGGGAATTAGTTGCCACCGGAACTGAGCATAGTGAAGCGGGAATCAAAGGATTAGGCTGGGTTAGTGAGCAAGAAAAATTGCGATTATTGCAAGAGAGTACGGCAATGTTAATTCCTTCAAAGTTTGAAGGCCAGCCGCTAGTGATGTTGGAAGCATTGGCAGCAGGTTGCCCGGTTATTGCTTCGGATAAAATTCCTGAATTACCTCCTTGTGTCACATCAGCTACCCATGAAGACCTGGATGAATGGGTAAAAGCGATTAACAGTGTAATGCAAACAGATTATTTAGAGTACATCAACGCACACCAGATAGGACATATTAACCAAAAATGGTCTCAAATATATGCTGATATTATTGATAATTAAACTTGTAACTTTCTCGCTAATTGTTATACTCAATTAAGGTCATCTACCTGATTGTCTCAAAATCAACCCGCTTAATCGTTCAACAGTAGTTGACCAATCAAGATTAGATTCAGCAAATAATCTGGCTTGACCCTGTAATTCTCTCAATTTTGCAACATCTAAACTAGCAATGAATTTTACCGCCTGTTCAATAAAATCTTCTTCCTCACACAAATACAGCCATTCACCTGAATCGTCTATTCTGTGACCTGTGTGGTCAATGCCAACAACTATGTTGCCGCTTGCGAGGTATTCTGCTCGTTTTAATGGGCTGGCTAGACGCCAAACCTTCCGATTAGGCATTGGCAAAAACCCAATATCATAGGATGATAACTTTGCAGAGAGAGTGATTGTGTCAAGAGGTTGCGTGATAGTAAATCTATCAGAATGACTTCTAGTCAACTCCTTTACAGCATTACCATTCCCATGTAAATTGAGATTCGCCTCCAAACCAAGTTCGTTTAACCTGTTATGGATTTCGAGTACTTGTCTTATGTTTCGATTATCATCTATTTTCCCATGATATACAAGTTGTAACTGTGGAGTTTTTTCGCCGTTATGGAAAACTTCTGTATCTACACCAGCTGGGATTACAACCATTTTATCATCCAGTAAGCCTATTTCTTTGGCGACAAACTCCTTGTGAGCTAATGAAACTACACATCCAACACCGTTTGAATGCTGTTTCACTAATCTCCAACTTCTTTTCCAAAAATACCATTGGAATCTAGAAAGAATATTGCCATCTGCTGGCGGACTTCGATCCATCAAAATCCATGGAACTGCCATTTTATCAAGAATATGGGCTAATTTTCCACCAACCCGCCAATCAAGAATCACAACTGTATCTTTTACCATACCCTGATGCTTTTTTATCCAGTTAACCATTTTGCGAGATACTGCCATTGATTTAAAACCCGGAATTGAGTTTGTCGGTAAACCATGATGATCCCAAGGATATTCTGCATGGGTTCCTTCAACATCTGGATTAACAAATTTTACGTTGTGGCCTGTTTTTATCAATCCGGCAGCAAGAGATTTCTGTGTAGTAGCACATAAGTCATTGATTTTTCTGCCAGAAAACCATATGACATTCATCTCAATCAACTCTGTGAGTTTAATCGTTGTAATACTAGTTCTTTGATTCCGTGTTCAAACTTGACCTTTGGAGACCACTGAATTGATTCACTAATTCTAGCAATACTTGCCATTGAATGACGAATATCTCCAACTCTTTCTGGACCATGAGTTGGTATTAGTGGGGTGAATTTTGGCATCCCATTAGTGAGAGTATTATTGATTATGGCAATTAAATCCAGTAATGTAACACTAGTTTGGGTTGCGACATTGTAAACATGATGGTTTTGCGCTTTCCATTCACCGGCTATCAGTGACCATATCGCATCGCATACATCATCAACATGAACAAAGTCACGAGTATGCAACCCGTCACCATTAACTTTGGGAGCCTGATTATTTACCATCATATCAACAAATTTTGGAACCACTGCTGCATATGCTCCATCTGGTCTTTGACCAACTCCATAGACATTAAAGAATCTTAATGCAGTTGCTTTCAAACCATTATTTCTAGCATCCAAAATTTGTTGTTCGTTAATCCATTTTGAATCAGCATATGGCGATAATATCTGACCAGCATCTTGCTCTTTTAGCGGTAAGGCGTCAGAATTACCGTAAACCGCTGCGCTTGATGCAACGACTAATCTTTGAATGTCGTTATCCAGACATGATTGAATCACATTATCTGTACCTCTTACATTGATATCATTGGTTTCTTGTGGCTTTTCAACTGAAAGAGGCACAGAAACTTGGGCTGCTAGGTGAACCACTGCAGTACAAATTGCTGCTTCTTTAGATAACAATTCCAGGTCTCTAATATCACCAATTATTACTCTAATTCCAAGCTTATCTAACTCCTCAACTGTTGATTTGTGGCCTGTTGAAAGGTTATCGAAAATAGTTACATCCCAACCTTGTTGTTTCGCTTTCTTGGCAAAACTACTGCCAATAAATCCCGCACCCCCTGTTACCAATACCCGCATTAATGTCACCTCATTGAATCAATCGCAAATTGATAAGCGACCTGATAATTTTTTACTACTGAATTCCATGTACGATGATTCATAACCCACTCTTTGGCATTATGCCCAAGATTTTCAGCCAAATCATCTTCATTTAGACAAGCCGAAATGACCTTACATAACGAGTCAACATTTTCAGGCTCATACAGTAAACCAGTTTTTCCATCCTCGATGATTTCTTCCAAAGCAGGGAGTTTCGAAGCAATTACTGCTTTACCCATCGCCATTGCTTCAAACGGCTTGAGAGGAGTGACCAAGCGAGTTACCCTTGTATCGGGGCGACTAACGACAAATATGTCGATTAAGTCATAGAAGGGTCCAACCAGTTCATGTGGTACTGGTCCGACAATTACTGCATCATCATCTAGTCCAAGTGAATCACAATATTGCTTTAATTCAAGTTGACCTGCATGGCCGGTAAGCACGAATAATCGAACATCATGCCCGTCTGATTTTAATTGGGCAACTGCTTGTGCTGTAAGGTCAACACCTTCCATTTCTCTAAGGGAGCCAATGTATCCTACAATTTTAGTTGAATTACCTTTGTTTAGGGCCTTTACTGAGTGTTCATATGTCTCACCTTTGGTGTTATTTTTTGCGATACCAGAGTCTACGGCATTGGTTACCACGGTGATTTTGGCTTCCTCTACCCCACGGAAAATTGCCTCTTGCTTGAGAGTCTGGCTGATACAAACAACCGCATCCGCTTTTCTAAGGACCTTGGTTTCAAACTTTTGAAAGCGGCGATAGGCGGGACCATTTCTGCGCCATCGTCCATTGGCTACAGCAGTCTCTTCCCACATGCCACGCATTTCGTAGACAAATGGCAAACCTAGTTTTCTTGCGGCTTTCAGGGCAGGCAATCCTACTCTGTATGGTGTGTGGGCATGAATTATCTCAGCATTTTCTTGCTCTGCCACTTCAATAATTCGCTTGGTGAAGTATTTGATTAGGATTTTTTCTTCGACAACTTTCCAGCCTATTCGGAAAAAATGCCTTGCAGCCCTGCCAAGTTTCAAAATTCCAAAATAAAAGAAATCAAATATCCGTAATGGTAATATTTTTGTTGTGAGAGATTCAGCAACTTTAGAGCTAGCTTTGCCATTTGATTTACGATTAAAGAATTTTACTAACTTGTGAGAAAATTTATTGTTTTCCTTCCATAATGGATGGACAGTACGTAGATAATTTATCCCGTCAATTTGATAATCATCTACCATTGATTCTCTATCAGGATACCAGGGAGAGGTAAGCCCAACCGATTCGTTTGATTGGTTGGTAAGTAGTTTCTGAGTTCTAATGGCGTAGCCATTTACATCTGGGGGACTGTTTGCAAGTACATGCAAAACTTTCATTCAATCACCATTGTTTTTGATATGATGGAGAAGCACATCAGTGATTCTCTGCGCGGTGTTCCCATCCCATAAGTCGGGAATTCTTCCGGATTTGCCACCAGTTTCTAGTACATCCATTGCGGTTTTCTTGATTAATTCTGGGTCACAACCAACAATTGTGTTAGTTCCTTCAGTAACTGTAATTGGGCGTTCTGTATTCTCGCGAAGAGTAATACAAGGGATGCCTAGAGCCGTAGTTTCTTCTTGAAGTCCCCCCGAATCTGTCAAGGCTAGAGTTGAGGAAGCCATTAGTGCTACAAAGTCAAGATAGCCTACTGGGCCTGTAATGACTATGTTTGGTATTGATTGTATACGCTTGTATAATGAATAGGATTTTGCCATTTTTTCAGTTCTTGGATGCATCGGGAATATGATTTGAATCTTTTTTCCGATGTGTTCTAACGCCCCTATTATTCCTGCAAAGTTCGCTTTATCATCGACATTTGATGGGCGATGTAAAGTAAGTATTGCATATTTTTCCTGTAGTCCAAAATCTGATTTGATCGTACTTTCTTTAGCCTTCTCTAAGTTTGAATATAGACTATCAATCATTACATTTCCTACTCTAACTATTCTTTCCTCTGCAACCCCTTCTGCTCTAAGGTTCTCATCTCCATCCGGAGACGGAGTTAGGAGTAAATCTGCTACTGAATCGGTCAAAATACGGTTTATTTCTTCTGGCATCTCTCGGTCAAAAGAACGTAATCCAGCTTCTACATGAGCACAGGGAATGGTTAGCTTGGCACAAACTATTGAACAAGCAACTGTTGAATTAACATCGCCAACTACTACTACCATGCTAGGATCTTTTTCTTGGCATATTTTCTCGAATTCAATCATTACTGTAGCAGTCTGATAAGCATGACTTCCACTACCAATACCTAGGTAAATATCCGGCTTTGGCATGCCTAAATCATCAAAGAAAACCTTTGACATATTATCATCATAATGTTGGCCAGTATGTAAGAGAATTAATGGCTGGCCACGACTTGCTAACTCCGCGAAAATCGGTGCTATTTTCATGAAGTTGGGCCTAGCGCCAACTACGAGTATTATTGGTTTAATCATTTATTCACTTCCGGTTAAGTTTAATTCTTTAGAAATCGTGATATGTGCAGCCGTCTGTTTGCGTACTCGTTTTCCTGCATTATTTGACATTTGTGAGAAAGTTTTAGGATTATTGTACATATTCAAAATACCATTGGCTAAGCCGATATGGTCTTCGTCCTCAGCTAAAATTGCACAAGAGGCATCAGCAAACTCTGTTATCGCTGATACTGCATTAGTTGCAGGAACTACTCCTGCAGACATAGCTTCATCCCTAGATACTCCTTGTGAATCCCACCTAGTTGGGACTAAGAATATTCCAAAATTATCAAAAATTTCAGTATATTCATCAGTTGATAAGAACCCTTTTCTTAACTCAACATTAGAAAATTGTGTTAATGGCGCAGTTACTTCATCAAATAAAATACCGTCACCAGCAATTAAAAACTCCATATCTTTGAATTCTTTATGTTTTGATAATTCAAGAATCACTTTTACTGTTATATCATTAGCATATTTCCTTGATGCGAATGTTCTGATAGAAAGTACCTTCTTTCTCTGTTCAACATCCCGTTCTTTAAATTTAAATCTATTAATATCAATCGGGTTGTGAATTACTTCAAATTGACTCTTTTTCAATTTAATACCTATATCCTCGAATACCTCTCTTGAGAAATATTCCGAAACAAATATCATCTTCATGTTAGTTTTCAATGCAGAGAAGATTTTTTTCCAAAATTTAATTCTAACCTTACTCTCTAATTTAGCATTCTTATGTTCTTCTTTAGTTGAATAATTAAATTTTCTTCTTTCATAAGGTTGTATTTCAGCACCATGGGCCCAAATTGATAAGTTTACTGATAAATCGACATCCTTGACACAACTCCACATATCCTCATCCATGAAATGTACAAATATATTTTCATAATCTGTACTCTTTAGCAATCTTTCAAGTGCAGATTTTGAACCTCTGATTACATCTATACCGTGGTATTCATAATAATCTATTGCTGAGTCAGGTTTTAGAATAAAAATATCAAAATCTTTACCACGAGATTTATACTCAACAATCCTACTATGTAAGAATTGATTTCTATACAAATCAGAATAACTGGGATAATTATTAGCAATTAGTAAATTTTTATTTTTAGAAATAATTACAGGTGGTGTTAAATCTCTTACTTGGAGATCCATATTTTCAATTACACAGGCTCCAGATGAACGTATTCTTAAACCATATCGGAAAAATTCGGTGCCATTTGGAATCTCTAAAAGATGATTAGTATTAGCTGTAAGAATTTGATTACCAAGCCTTTCTTTTTTATTGTCAAGGTATAATATTACAAACATAATATCCAAGCCAGGGCTCTTTTCGAAAAATAATCCTGGAACCTCTTGGAATACATCTTTTGAAACTATATCTTGTTTTGAATAAATATATTTATGCTCATTAGGGCTTAATTTAGAAGTGATTAATAGTCCTTCATCCTCTAAAGTCATCTCGATTCTATCATCCGTCTTTAAAGATAAATTTTCAAAAAACCATTCTTTAGAAATTGTATTATCAGAGGAAATTACTCCAGCGTCCACTGAAATTGATTCCGCAAGAGAAAGATAATTAGTAATCTTAATACCTTCATCTACCCCTAATGTTTCACTGTCAAAAATGTCAGAATTATCTTTTTGATGATTATAATTTCTACAATAATTGAATCTATCTGTAGTAATAATTTTAAATTTGCTGAAATCAAAATTATTTTCCGAAGAGTGACATTTTTGATTAATCAATTTATATGTTGATTCATTATTCTTTATGATTGAACAATCTAAATTTGCTGCTTCTACAAAACTATATTCAAGTTGATTATCGTTACCATTAACTACTATTTGGTCACCATTGTATGAATGGTAGATTTGCTTAGTGATAATCTCAGAGTCTGTATAATTTTTTGTTAGCACTAAATCTAACAACACGTTTTGACTGTAATAGTCACTTGGTTTAAAAAAGGATACAAAAGGTGATGATGAAATTGTTTTTTTAAGTTTTTTAGAAAAGTTTTGACCTGATTTTTTAATCAAAATATGAGAACCTTCAATGTGTTTTTCCAAATCACTATCCGTAATTATCAAAAGTTGTTTATTAGCATAGGTTTGACGATTAAAACTTTGCAGAACTAAGTTATATTCTTCTACATCTTCAATTAATCCTATAACAGTAATTTTATCTGAAATCGAAATCTCTTTCACATCTGAAACCTTTGAGATTATATATTCCGCTCTCTGCTTATATGAGTTGGTAAGTAATGTCTTTCTTAATGCTAGTAATTTTATTTTATCCATTTTATTTCTCAATTCAATACTAGATTCTATACCGCTAATTATTTCACTTTTTTCGTCGGAAGAGATTACTAGGTCACCAAACTGCATCCTCATAGCTCTTGAAAAATTACTGATTACTAGGGTATTTGATGCCATTAATTCGAATACTCTCCTTGCAAACATTGTTTGCGATTGCTTGACTGAATTCATGTTTATTCCATATTCATAACCCTTGTAAGCGATATCGATTTGATCATAAGAAAGTGTTCCTAATATATATTTTTGATATTGTTCTGGAAACGTGTATCTCTCATCTAAAGTTCCATAAAATCGATCATAAATATCTAATGCCATCTTCTCCGATATAGCTGAAATCATCGAAGAAAGATTTTTCGCTCTCTCTAAATATTTCACATAATATGCTCCAGCAAAACATGCACCTCTCTTTCTACTTGTAGAAATAATTGGATTGGTTTGATTTAGATTTGCTGCAAATGGAAGAAGGTATACATTCTCATGAGATAACTTCTTCTTATACTCTCCAATACAGTCTATATCAGTAGTGAAAATATAATCACATTGGTTTGCTGCTGACAAGAAAGTATTGAAATGAACTGGATCTTCTTTGTTCCAAAATATAATAGGTATTTTATTTATCCTAAACCAGTTTAATAATTCTAATAATTCTTGATCTAAACGATTAATCTTATGCTCCCATTCGAAATCTTTACCTTTCCATGCCGACTCTAGGAAAAACATTTCTGGTTGGAATTGTTCTAGTTCAGATTCCCAATTAGACAATGATAAATTCAATAACTCAAACTCATCTTGGTATGAGTTGAATGAAAATTCATCCATTATACAAGCAACTCTTAACTTCTGTTGTGGGAAATTTTCCGGTAACTTAATTTCTGGAGGTTGATAATTTGTTGGCTTCATTAGAGATTTCGGATCAAATATTTTATCGACCATTACCGGTGACTTATCTGAAAGATATATTCTCTCATAATCAATATTCTGCTCCAAAATTAAATCATTAGCATAGAAAAATTCTAGTATTTCGACATAGTATTTTGATTTACTTAAACTATTATATTTCTCATCAAGAGTTTTGATTTTAGATTGTATATCTACTTCTATTCCTTCATCGAGAAGACCTATACACAACTCAAGGGCGTTATTTGTATCCCCTAGATTATAGAATTGAAGATAACTTTCCATTTCAGTTATTTCCGATATCGCACCCACTTTAGTTGAGATAATTGGACACCCTGATAATAATGATTCAATAATAGACATTCCAAAAGATTCGGAATGACTAGTTACCAAACATAATCCTCCGCTATCTGCAATAGTAGAGTAAAATTCAGCCATCTTATGATTTTCAATTCTATCAAACCAACGGAGCCTAGAAACTATATCCAATTCTTCCGCGTAACTAAGAACTTCTTGTGACAACTCATCAGAACATGTTTCTCCACCCGCAATCCAAAATTCGACATCAGGCTTAATCTTTTTAATTCTAGAACAAATTCTAAAGTATGTTTTCCAATCCTTATGATCATCGATTTTACCAACCCATCCAATAATTGGTATAGGGTTAATTGGTAATGAAATATGTTTGAACAAATTAGTATCAACGACATTTGGAAATGTTAAAACCGGTTTATTCATTACAGATTCAGACACATAATGGCAAATTTTTTTCTTTATGTACTCGGAAACAACGATAAAAGCATGTAAATCATCCTTCTGTAATTTACTTAAATATTTGAGGTTCTTATCGATGCTTGTATGAACTTCTACAAAAACTAGGCCTCTATGGGACGACTTTCTAACCGCATTAATATATTCTTCAGAATCTATAACTACAACAATGTCAAATTCAGATTTATTCAATAACTTTATTGTTTTATTTTCATTCAATCCAAAATGTAATTCAGCGTAAGGTGATAACATATCTGAAATACCATAATCATTTCTAAATCCACAATGTATTTCTAAATTATCAATATCAGTCATACCCTTGAATCTATGATATAATTGAGTGCAAACTCCACCTAAAATTCCGTAGGTGTAGAGAAATAAAATCTTCAATTTATGCCCCTCCTATAAATGAATTATTAGATAAATCGTTAGCCATAAATTCACGATATTGGTCTACTCTATCTTGCCAAGTATTTTCTTTTAGCCATTTGTCGATTTCAATATTACTAGTATTATTTTTTAATGCCAAATCGAGCTCGTTCGCAAATTCATCTACCGAATTAGCTAAGCGCGTATTAGGATAATTCTTTATTTGTGGCATGAAAAATGAAACTACTGGAAGCCCTAAAGCCAGATATTCATAAATCTTGATTGGATCTACTGCCGCTGAAAGTTTGTTTATCTTAAATGGAATTATCCCCACCTTCCATCTAGAGGCTATGTGATTGATCTCAATACTATTCTTTGGTCCTAACAGATGGATGTTATTTGGTAATTTCAAATCTACAGGCCCTGAATGTCCGATTATTTCAAATCTATATGTTGAACATTTTTCCGCAATTAATATCAAACTTTCCCAATCAAACCAACTTCCAGTCAAATGACCAAAATAGCCTATTAGTACCTCATTGTTTTTGGTTCTCTTATAATCCTTGGATAAAAAGTCATCATCCAAGGCATTTCTACTGAGAATTATCGGGTTTTTAGGTTCATAAAAGTCTAATTTTTGACATAATTCAGTACTCACAGCTGTTACGAAATCAGAATTACTGACTATATATTTTTCATTGAAAACCCTATACCACTTGGCCTGACCTACCTTTTCAAACTCATCCCAATCATCTCTTGCATCATAAATGCATAACCAGGAATTAATCTTGTACCGGTTCATTATTTTTGGAATTGAAGGATGCGGGTAAGAAATCATGAACATTTTCCTTTCCATTCCTTTTATTTCCATAATTCGACTAAACATTTGTTTCGTAACATCGACAGGGATTTGGAAAAGTAAACCTCCATTGTATTCCGGAATCGGTTCATTTTTCTTCCAACGATGATAACTAAATATTACTGCTGCTCCTTTCTTTAGAAATTCTTTTGCTAACCTTATTGGCCGATTAGCCTTAATATCTTGAACATAAGTCGTTCCTGAAAATATGAAAACAATTTCTTTACAATTTGAAAAATTTATTTCATTAAGAAAATGTTCATATTCAAGCCAAATTTCATTTATGCTCGAAGATTTTAACTCTATGTTAGGTTTTAGACTTACAGGCGTCTTAGCATGCCAGGTCCTGAATGCTAAATGTATCGTCTTAACGATTGGATCTAAATCGAAAGCTAAGTTAAACTGTCCTGAAACAGAATCCTGACGTAAATAAGAATACCATCCAACGTTTTTAGATAAAGTTAGACCGTTGATTCTTGCGAAATCTACTCGTTGGTCTAATTCATCATAAAACTCAAAAATAGCGACTACTGCTGAAGATGATTCTGCTGAATCTATTGCTAATTCTCCAGTTAGTTCTAGTTGTACTTTGTCTTGGTTGAATTCATTTGAAACAATTTTCTCTAAAGGACAATAAAAAAACTTAGACTCTTTAGAAAGTTCAAGATTCTCCGTAATCTCGAATAGAAAAGGAGATTCATTAGGTAATATGATTTTATTTTTATGATAAAGAGATTTAATTAAACTATTTTTTTTCTGATTCAAGCCGCTATTTCTACGTATTTTGCTCAATAATTGGAAAGATTCTTCCGTCCTTCCAAGACGGTTTAGATAAGTGACTAGTGAAATTATTGCTCTTTTATCTGGTAAACTTGTGATTTGTTCTAAACCAAATTCTACTGCTAAGTTTTCATTCCATTCATACAAACTTCTTAGAGATGCTGTAAATAAATTGGCAGCATCGGTTTTCCCAATTCGGACTCTTCGCAAATATTGAATTACGAAAATTATTTGCTCAACAACTTTATCTCCATCTTTTTGGAATTGCTTCAGTAAAAATTTTTGAATCTCTAGTAAGTTTACTGGCCGCTGTAATGACATTACAACTGCCTTTCTCAAAGGCATATTCAATGGGGGTTGATGATGAACAAAGGGTAATGATTCAAACCATTTGTTAAACATACCTCGGTCTCCTTATTTCTGCTTTGAAAGTTCTCTATATCGCAAAATTACTTCATTTATATCATCAGAAATAGTATCTATTTTCCCATTATTTAAACAGACTACTCGGTCGCAAATCTCTCGTAAAACTTCAGCATTATGACTTACCATTACAACTGTAGCATCACCCTTCACCATCTCCATAATTCGAGACATCGATTTTTCTTTAAAAGATGAATCTCCAACAGATAATACTTCATCGATTAAGAGAATCTCAGGCGAAATATGAGAGGTTAGCGAGAAGGCTAATCTAGCACGCATGCCTGATGAATATGTGCGTAGTGGCTGGTCAATGAAATCACCAATACCCGCATACTCAACAATTGAAGGCATTAATTCTGTTAATTCTAATTTGGACATACCATAGATACTACCACTAAGAAAAATATTCTCTTGTCCGGTCATATTTCTTTGGAATCCTGCCCCCAATCCCGCAAGAAGAGATACTTGCCCTTTGACAGATAAACTACCGTTATCTGGAGCATAAATTCCAGCAATGATTCTTAGCAGGGTGCTTTTTCCTGCTCCATTTGGACCAATTAAACCTAAAACTTCTCCTCTTTTAATTTCCAAAGTTATATCATCCACTGCTCTGTAAAATTTACCAATTTTAGATTTTTTAGCTCTACGTGTGAAGATCTCTTTGAGAAATGTTTGACTTGATTTGGTAATTGGAAAATCTAAAACAACGTTTTCAAGACTAATCACGGTATCTCCTTTCATAAGAATTTCACCGCCTTTCGTTCAGACCTAACAAAAATAATTGAACCAAGAATAAAACAAAATATTGAGAATGTTATCGACCTTGCCACTTGTATATCAGTAATTAAACTGGTATCTCCAAGTACTGCGGCTCTTCCCATTTCTAAAAATACAGCAACTGGATTTAGAAGGAATGTATCTAAGTGTTCGGGCGGAATATGCTCAGCTCCAAAAAATACTCCAGAAAGGAAAAACGCCGCCCTTAAAATCAAATCTATCACCTGTTTGACATCTCTTATTCTAACTTGTAATGAAGCGAACATCATTCCCAATCCTTGTCCCATTATCATTATACTAATCATTGAAATTGGTAATAAAATCATGTGCTTAGTTAATGGTAAATCTTCATAAATCATGTATGGAATGATTATCAAAATACTTAGACAAAGGGTAATAAATCTAAATCCAGTAATTGCTGTTGGGAAAATCTCCCTTGGGAAATATACTTGTTGAATTAATGAAGAGTTAGCAACCAGTGAACTTGTACAACCGCTAACTGTTCTAGAGAATGCGGAGAAAATTAAAATCCCAATCATAATTTTTAATGGTAGTAAAGTATCTGACTCTCCTCTTAGTATTACAAATACAACAAAAAAGATAGCGGTTAAAGCAAGAGGCTCTAATAGTGACCAAAAATAACCCAGAACATGCCCATAATAATTTACCTTAAAATCTCTAGAAATCATATTTTTTAGTAATCCTTTGTTTTTGGAAATATTAGAATACATTCTAAATGGTGATGCTAAGATAGAGGGAGTTGAGTTTATCTCTATCACCCTCTTATTCGATTCCATAGCCTTGGGCAATATTATTAGTTATTGAATACTGCCATAGATAGATTGAATATAATATGATTTTATCAGTTAATTATGATAATGGGGGGGTTATTCTTCTTCAATCAATATTTTTTTAACGAAAGTAATTCAATTATTTTGTCCAAATAATGAATCATAATCGAAATCAAATCTAACTTTTTTGTTGCTGAAATAAAATGTTGATGGGTTTGCCGATGGTTCTGCATATTCATTCAAAATTTCCTCAAAACCTAATCTAAACCATTTTGGTAAGTGTTTATGCGATTCATCGTAATATTTGGTTACCTGTTCATTGATTTCATTTCCAAAATGGCTTTTTAACAACTGTAGGTTTTCTCTAGCCTTCTTTGTAATTGGATAATCATCAGGCTTTATCTGTGTCATCCAGTAAGTAAAATCCATTTGATGAAATACTGATAAAATATCTGACGGAAAATCAGTATTTTTGCCAACGATTATTGGTTTATCTAAAGCATAATGTAATAATTTTTCATAAAACTGGCCAGACATTAATAGATTTGGAGATAACTCATTAGGAATATTACTATACAATAAACCAAAAAGCATAGTGAAAAAACATTTGTGACAATTATGGCAATATCTATCTTGAAGAGATAGTTTTCTTTCACATGTTAGAGTTATATCCCACAATTGTGGATATCTCTCAACTAATATCTTGAAATGTAAATGAATATTTGTCGAATAACTCATATTACCAATATAGAACTTATGAGTTAGTAATTTAGACAAAAAATTTGAGGTATATACAAGATATTCTGGTCTTGATCTTCTAAAGTATGGTGTGGGAATGTCAGACTCATTCTCATACACCCAATAATGAGGCATTTCATAATTAAAATAAACCTCAGAAATTGAAAATAATTCTGAGATTATTGGCATAGCAGCGGAATAAATAGCTATATGAGGTGAATATCTTACTTTTTGCGACTTTGCTCTACCAAGCAAATCAGTTTCAATTATTTTGACTTTTGCATTGAGCAAATTTTGAACTGGGTTTAAGACAAGTTCTTGTCTTCTTTGCCTAAGTTTTTCCGCAAAATCTGCACCCGAAGAATTTGGATGTAAAAAAGAAAGAAGAATTAATTCTCTCGGTTTCGAAATTATTTCATCTAAAACACCCGCACCCATCATAGAATCCTTCCCTCCACCAAATAATAAACCAATATTCTGCGGTTTGACTTTTGAAGAAGAGTTGTCATTGGATATTAATAATCGATTTTTTATTTTTGTGAATATACTTTGTTTTGGTGGGTTGTAATTTAATCCATCAAAACCCCAATACTCCTTCCAGTGAGTAATTATATCAATTGATATTGGATATGTTGAACTAAAGTCCACATTTTCGCTGCCTTTCCAAATAGAAAATAGTATACCAATTTGTAAATAGTCAAAATATTGACGATTTATATTTACAATCGATGTCCCAAAATCATAATAAAAAGTTGAATCTTTGATATATTGTTCACCTTCCTCCCAATCCCATGAAAATATCACTTTAGAATCATCTATACGAGGTTTATTTATTGAGACCTTGATATTACCACCTCAAAAAATTATATTCTCTATTGAAAGATTATCTGCGAAATAAATGGCATTATTCAGTAACACATCATCATCAGGCTGCCATGTATGATCTTTGGTATTACTAGAACGCCAATAGATAAAGTTG
>Ga0233444_10001269_pt1 | contig 29305 bp, 29 predicted proteins | sample SI_124_October20_6_FD_182792 | JGI IMG/M metagenome (GOLD analysis project Ga0233444, IMG submission 182792) | Seawater microbial communities from Saanich Inlet, British Columbia, Canada - SI_124_October2016_10_MG | ecosystem: Environmental > Aquatic > Marine > Inlet | place: Canada: British... | reverse complement strand
AATACTGTCAAAGGTCCTGCCATCACTGGCATCAACCCATGCGCCATCAATAAACATCTTATAGGATACTAGGCCTGTCAAATTCACCTCCCCGCATTACATCTAGAAAAACCCCTTCAATAAAATGCTAATCCCAAATTACTGGTCTGGACAAACATCAAAATGGGTATGCCGGATGGTCAAGAGTTAGACTTTAAAATTAGATAACGATGTCGGCGCATTATCAATGACTAAACTTTAAGCGCCTCAATTGTTTCCAGAAGCGTAGCATTAACCTTGCGGGGGCCTTTATCAAGACGGTTATTATGTCGCCGTACACCTGGTAGTCGAACTCCATCCATCGTGTTGAGCTTTTCAACAAATCCTTCGACATGTTCTGGCCAGTCAGGTCCTGCGATGATATCTGGCGACATGGCAAGGATCATTTCACCGCCACGAGCAGGCCCACCATCTCCATTATCATTTTCTTTGGCTTCAAAGCTGAATTGTTCGCCTGTCAGGCCAGCTGCCAGCAATTCGACCATCATTGAAATCGCTGATCCTTTATAGCCGCCAAACGGCAATAACACGCCCTTTGCAATTGCAGCCGGATCAGTCGTCGGGTTACCATCAGCGTCAAGCCCAGTTCCTATTGGCACCGAGCGGCCGTCGCGTGCGGCGATCTGAATATCACCCATCGCCATCGATGCCGTAGCCATATCATATACAATCGGCGTTGCCCCCGGACGCGGCCAAGCAAAGGAAATCGGATTTGTGCCAAACAAAGCGGTTGTTGATCCGGCGGGCGCCACCGCGGGCATATAGGCGGTACAGGCGATGCCAACCAATCCACGGTCAGCCAGATATTCGGTTTCAGGCCATAATGAAGCAAAATGGTGAACACCAATCAGTGATAGAGCACCGATGCCAACCTCTTTCGCAGCGTCAGCCAAAATCGGCAAACCGGCAGCCTGGGCTATGGGGGCAAAACAGCCATGTCCATCAACTTGAATAACCGCCGGTGTTATTTTATTGACTGTCGGTTTTGCCTTACCATTAACCTTTCCACTTCGAAGTGCTTTAACGTAACCCGGCACACGGAACAGACCATGTGAATGCGACCCGTCACGTTCGGCACGTGTCATGATATCCGCAAGCGCAGCAGCATTTGCGGCATCACAACCATTCTCTGTCATGACATCTTCAATGAGCTTATAAATCGCATCCAATTCAAGTAATAAAGTGCTCACTTGTAACGTGTCCCCGTTTCTTCACGGCGTGGACGAGCCATGGCCAGAATCGCATCTTGCATGGTTATTTTACCGATAACCTTGCCAGCACTATTAACAACTGCACCACTATCAGTTTTCAACTCACTCATCGTTGTCAACGCATCTTCAAGCAAAGCTGTCGACTGAAATTTGGGACCTGATACACGTCCTGCTTTTGTCATCAAGGTGGATACTTTGATAACTCGGCCACGATTTATATCCTTTATGAAATCGGCAATATAGTCATCAGCTGGCTCCATAATAATGTTCTGAGGGTCGCCATCCTGAATAACAGCTCCATCACGTAGAATTGATATTTGATCGCCAATCCTTAGAGCTTCATCTAGATCGTGTGTAATAAATACGATGGTTTTATGCAGTTCCTTCTGAAGATCAAGAAGAATACTTTGCATGTCGTTGCGAATAAGTGGATCAAGCGCTGAGAATGCTTCATCCATAAGCAATATCTCAGCATCAGTTGCTAAGGCCCGAGCCAACCCAACACGTTGTTGCATTCCACCCGAAAGCTGAGCAGGAAAATGTTTTTCAAAACCACCCAAACCAACACGTTCCAACCAACGCTGGCTTCGCTCCACTGCTTCTTTCTCTTCTACGCCCTGAACTGTTAAACCATAAGCAGCATTCTGGGCAACATTTCGGTGTGGTAGGAGAGCAAATTTTTGAAAAACCATTGATGCTTTAAAACGACGGAAATGCATCAAATCGTTTGATGACATTTGCATAACATCCTCACCATCAACGAGCACATGGCCATCAGTAGGTTCAATGAGGCGATTAATATGTCGAATCAAAGTTGATTTGCCTGAGCCTGATAGTCCCATTATGACGTGAATACGCTTTTCAGGAATATCAATGTTAATGTCTGACAAACCAAGAACATGCTGATGCTCGTCCAGCAGTTCTTGCTTAGACACACCTTGTCTGACAAGTGGCATAGCTTTATCAGGCCTTTTTCCAAAAACCTTATACAAATTTTTGATTTTGATTTTAATATCAGCCATGGTCATGTCCCCCTCGGTGCTGCTGCAACCGCTTTCCATATTTTTGTGAGACCCGGTCAAAAATAATGGCAAGACCTACGATTGCTAACCCATTCATAAAACCAAGGGCAAGGTATTGATTTTGAATTGCTTGCAAAACAGGTATGCCCAGTCCGCGTACGCCAATCATTGAAGCAATAACTACCATCGCCAAAGCCATCATAATGGTCTGATTAATACCAGCAAATATGTTTGGAAGCGCAAGAGGTATCTGGACTCCAAAAAGTTTTTGTCTGTCATTTGCGCCAAAAGCGTTTGCAGCCTCTAAAACATCTTTGTCAACTAGTCGAATTCCAAGATTCGTAAGTCGAACCATAGGAGGCATCGCGTAAACACACACCGCAATGAGCCCAGGCACTTTACCAATGCCTAGCAGCATCAACACTGGCAACAAATAAACAAAAATAGGTATGGTTTGCATAACATCTAGTATTGGAGTGATTACCGACTGAACTCTATCAGATTTCGCCATCCAAATCCCCAGGGGCATTCCTATGGCTACACATAAAAGTGTGGCGACTGAAATGAGGGCAATTGTCGACATTGTGTCTTCCCACATTCCAAAATATCCAATCAGTATAAAGCTGATCATAGATCCAACAGCTAGCTTCCAACTTCTCGAACCAAGGTAGGCAAGTCCACCCACAATGAGCAAAATAAAAGGCCACGGCGTGGCCACTAGTAATTTCTCAAGCCAAATCAAAAACCATAAAAGGGGATCAAAAAAACCTTCAATGGCTTCACCGTTAGCTCTGGAAAACTCACGAAAGGTACCATCAATAGACAGTTTAAAGTCCCTCAAGTCTCGGCGAGACATGTCCGGAAAATCAGTGAAAAATTCAAGCATTTTTTCCCCCAAATAAAATGAGCGTAGCCGAAAGTTTGGCTACGCTCACAAAATTAATAGCTTAGAGTGATTTTTTCACTTTTGCTGCAACGTCTGCTGACACCCACTTGGTCCAGATGTCCTGATGCTGGTCCAAGAACTCAAGCGCAGCGTCTGGGCCTGTAGCCTGATTTTCTTCCATATAAACCAGCATGCCGTTCATGATAGGCCCAGGGTAGATACGACTGCTGAAATATGTCATCACATCAGGCATTGACTTGATTTCAGGTGTAACAACCGTCTGAACAACAGATTCTGTCCAAGCAGATGGCTTTGGATCAGCACATTTTTCTGGCCCCAAAGCAATACAGCTGTTCCAGTGGTCATGCCCAACAAACGGAACGCCAAAATCCATCAGCTGCATCTCGTATTTGCCGACTGGTGCCGTTGGAGACCAGTAGTAACCCAACCAGTTTTGATCACGCTGAGCTGCTTTTGCCATTGAAGCATCTAGGCCAGCTTGTGACCCTGGATCAACCAGCACCCAACCTTTTTTCTCCATCTCAAATGCTTTAAACAGTTGTTGGTTAGACAGTTGGCAACCCCAACCTGCTGGGCAACCAATAAATGCTCCTTTTGAGGGATCTTCTTTGTCAGGGAATAAGTCTGGACGCTCCAAAATGTCCAAAACTGTTTTGAATTCTGGGTTACGCTTAAGTGTACCTGGCGTTACCCACCAACCCTCACCAAGTTCAGTGATTGGGCCTTTAATTGCTGAGTGCAACCTGCCCTCTGACATGGCTTTTTCAAGCTCAACAGAAACCGCATTTGTCCACAACTCTGCAGCAACATGGGGTTGGCCTTTTTCATTCATTGTCGCAAATGTGGCTGTTGTAGCGCCAGGGATTAGCTCAATTTTACAGCCAAAACCCTCTTCCAAAATGATTTTGTCAACATTAGCCATCAATGTAGCTGAGGGCCAATTCATATCTGACATTTGGAATTCACCGCAAGCTGCATTTGCCTGCCCATTCATACCAAACGCCACACCAGCAACTACAGCTGCTGAAATCAGTATTTTTTTCATCGGATTACTCTCCTTGAAATTAATTTGTTTTCTTTTAACCAACCATAAATGGGACATTCCCAAATACGACATTAACTATTCTTACAACCTTAAGAGGCGATAACCACCCCTAATAACCTAGAATCGACATTTTTTATTAAATTTGATAAGTTGCAACAAGAGTAAAGCTTTTCTCGACCAAAGGGAACACCTACCTTTTACACAATTATATATTAACCATACGCCCTTCATATTGTGAAAATTTATTTTAGAATGAGAAAAGGGACGAGAGTTTAATTGCGATATTCAGGTTCTTCCTCATCAAGAATGGCACGTATCGCCGTCAGATGTGCCTCTACGTCACCATCATAATTTTCCCATTGCGATGCCGTCTTTTCGGCCACATCGTCGGAAATATACGCTAATGGCAGGCCAGATGACAATGCGGTGATATATGTGCGACACCCGCGTTCGTAATGATAAGCAAGGTCAAATGCCAGTGATGGCGTCTCGGCCACCGTCATCAAACCATGGCTTCCCATCATCATAATGCGCCTGTTGCCAAGCAAGGTTGATAGTCGCTCTGCTTCATCATCAAGCCCCATACCGTCAAACCCCATATCGATTGCAACTCTGTCGTGATAACGGCATGTCGTCTGGTCAATTGCTGGCAAGGATGGATCTTTTAAAGCGCTAAGAGCCGTTGCATAATGCGTATGCAGATGCACGATACAACGTGCCTGCGGGTTATTGCGATGCATCGCGCCGTGGATTGCCCATGCTGTTGGATCAATATTGTCACCTTGTTCCTTGGCTGACTTGCCTGTGTCAAGTAACAGCAGATCGCTAGCTTTCATTTTCGAAAAATGCACACCATAGGGATTCATCAAGAATTGCTGGCCATCATCTGAGACAGCATAAGAAAAGTGATTAGCAATACCTTCATGCATGTTTTCACGCGCGGTCCAACGGAAAATCGCAGCTAGATCACAGCGCGCTTCATCAAGATCAACAACTATTTTTGACATCAGCTTACCTCCCCGCCTGTTTCGCAATCTTTAACTGGCGTATGTTTCACATAGTGTCAGGGTGCCGTTAAAATCCGCATTTTGTCCAGCCCAATATTGATCTGTCAGGCATGCACCAGAATTGACATTTGATGCATAATCGGCAAAGGCTGATGTCAGAGAATTTGTTGACTCAAAATTTTGCTGCCAGAACACAGGGCACAACGCCATAAATACCCACAGAATGACATTTAAGAAGGTCACAGAGCTATGCAGAAATGCCAGTCCATAATCGCAGGTAGCCCCGTTGCCAGTGGCGAATCGCCAATCGAGAAACGATATCCGGCAACTGGTGAAATTATCGCCCACATAGAACCCGCCACAAATCAAATGCTGGATCAGGCGGTTGCCGCCGCAACAGCCGCGCAAAAATCATGGGCGCGAATCGACCGTGCCGAACGAGGGCGGATACTGCACAAGGCAGCCAATTTGATGCGTGAAGCTAATGATGAGCTCGCACGCCTTGAGGTAAAGGATGTTGGCAAGTTATTCAGCGAAGCGGTATCAGCCGATGTGCCAAGCGGCCCCGACGCGCTTGATTATTTCGCGTCCCTAACGGCAACCATGACAGGCGATCATTTTAGCTGGGAAGATGCCATCGGATATTCTGAGCGTATCCCGCTTGGGGTTTGCGCTGGTATTGGCGCATGGAACTATCCGGTACAGATTGCATGCTGGAAAGCCGCGCCAGCGCTGGCAACAGGAAATGCCTTTATCCTAAAACCGTCAGAAGAAACCCCCCTCAGCGGTCAACGCATCGCCGAACTGTTCCACGAAGCGGGTCTGCCCGACGGCCTTTTTCAGGTTATCCATGGGGACTACCGAATTGGTCGGGCCATTTGTGAACATCCTGGCATTGCCAAGATTTCCCTCACAGGTGGTGTGGAAACAGGCAAGCTGATTATGGCACAAAGCGCATCATCCTTAAAAAAGGTCACCTTGGAGCTTGGTGGTAAGTCACCTCTTATCGTGTTTGATGATTGTGACTTTGATCTGGCAGTTCAAACCGCGCTTGATGCCAATTTCTATACCGCCGGCGAGGTTTGTTCGAATGGCACCCGCGTTTTCGTCCAAGACTCGATTGCTGATGACTTTGTCGCCGCAATGGTTGAAAAGGCCAGTGCCATGCGCGTTGGCGATCCAATGGCTACCGATGTCCAGATGGGTGCCCTGATTTCTGAAAAACATCTGGCGCGCGTTCTTGATTATGTTGAAATTGGGCGTAACGAGGGCGCCACCATTGCCACAGGAGGTAACCGCGTGCAACCGCAAGGGTTTGAAAACGGTTATTTCATGGAGCCAACAATTTTGACAAACTGCACAGACGATATGCGCGTTGTCCGTGAAGAAATATTTGGTCCGGTTATGTCAGTTCTCACCTTCAAAACTGAAGATGAAGCTATCACCCGTGCCAATGATACTAAATTTGGTCTTGGCGCTGGCCTTATGACAAAGGATCTGGCACGCGCGCATCGTGTTGCTGGCCAGCTTGAGTCAGGCAATGTCTGGGTGAACACTTTTAATATTTTGCCACCGGGACTGTCTTTTGGCGGCGCCAAGAATTCTGGTTTTGGGCGGGAAAACAGCATTTATGCCATTGAGGCCTATACCGAAGTAAGATCAACCTATATTCAACTATAAATCATGCAAATAGATTTGGCGGTTTAGTCGGCGCGTAATGTGAAGCCAACATCCCCTGTAACTTGGCTGACTGAGTTGCCGCATCAAATTCTGCGCGCAAACGGCGCTGGGCTTTTGCGACCATTGCTGGCACATCAGCCATTGATGCAAAGCGTCTTAGCGCAGTTACCAAGGAGTCGCTGTCATTTTCTAGTGCCAGAATGCCACTCACATTATCGTTGATAATTTCGGGAATGCCCGCATGATTCGAAGCAATCACAGGGCATCCAGCACGTATAGCTTCGAGTATCACCGTCGGCAGACCTTCACAGTCTCCATTCGGCGCTTGGTGACTTGGCACAACGACAGCACTACATGACCGCATCCGTAGCGCCAGTTGTTCGGGTGTCTGCCAACCCAGAAATGATATATTGGGAATCCCGATTGCCATCTCACGAAGATGGTCTGCATCTGGACCAGTGCCTGCAATATCAAGACCTTTTACAATACCGGTTTCACCACTTTGGTGAAGCGCACGCATCGCTGTCAGCAGAACATTGACGCCCTTTTTACCTACCAGCCGGCCAATGAACAATAACCGGCCCTCTCTTGGTGTCGGGGGTTGCATATCTGCGAGATCAATTCCGATATAATGGGTTACCAGCTTATGTTTGGGAAAGCCCTGTGCCTCCAGCCGTTTTGCCACAAAATCTGACACGCATAAAAATCCGTTAGCATATGCTTGAAGTGCCGCCAGCCGCCTTTGATATATAGTCGGCAAAAACCGTTTGCGCTCATGTGTAAATTTGGTTGCATCACCACCATGATAGGTCACATAAAGTGGAATATTTAACCGCTGTGCAACTGGCAAAGCCAACGCCCCCCCACGGCCAAAATGCGCATGAAGAACCTGCGGCCTGAGAGCCTCCAATGATTTATATGACAGTGAAAATCCAGTTTGCTTGAAAATCGACGCGCCTAACATTGTGCGCGCTGTCAGATGCTTTGCACCCTCCAACTCATCGGCACGCCAACCAATTTTATTTGCTAGATAGACAGGATTTAACCGATCAAAACTCATATAATGCGATTTAATAAACCCTTCAGAAGGTAACAAAAGCTTATCCCTGAAAACAAGGCAGGTTTTACCCCCAACATTTTTTTTTACATCAATTGGCATTATCGATCTCTGGCAAAGGCAAAGCAGTGGTATATTTTATTTCTTCCATCGCAAAGGATGAGCTGACATCGGTGAGTTCAACATTTGCAATCAATGTCCGGTAAAACCGATCGTAGGCCTTCATATCGGGCACCACAACCCTAAGCAGATAATCAACCTCGCCACTCATCCTGTAAAACTCCACAACTTCAGGCATGTCCGCAACCATATCAGCAAAATTTTTGAGCCAGTCAGCATTATGTTTGTCGGTGCGCACGGCCACAAAGACCGACATGCCAACACCCATTTTCTGTGGATCCAGCAAGGCAACACGTTTGCGGATCAGGCCAACTTCCTCCATGCGCTGTATTCGGCGCCAGCACGGTGTCACCGACAAGCCAACCTTGCGCGCAATATCGGCAACGGGCTGAGCAGCGTTTTCTTGAAGTTCGGCAAGAATTTTTCTGTCTGTTTTATCCATGATGAGAATTCCATTAGTTTTGAGCAAAATTGGCGCCAAGAACGTAACCAAAACGCAAAAAGATTGCTTTTTTCTAACACAAATCTACAAAACATGGAAAAAATATCTAAAAATATAGCAAAATGGGTTTTTGACTATTCAGTTCGTTTCATATTTACGCGCTTGCAATCATCAGACGCAGTCGGCAATATCTCGCTTCATGGCAGACACGCAATCAGACAACATCATTAAAACAGACCTATCTTGCATACCACAGCCTGCAATTGTGACCAGCAATCACTGGCATGATTATGCGCTTATTGATAGCGGTAATCAGCGCAAGTTAGAACGATTTGGGAAATACCGTTTTATTCGCCCTGAACCCCAAGCCATGTGGTCACCGCGGCTTGATGAAAGCGAATGGAAAGCCGATGGCACCTTTATCGCCAGCCATAGCGAGGCTGACAGTGGTGAAGGTGGTGGCTGGAAATTACAAAATGATCTCCCGTCAGAGTGGCTAGTTACCTATCAGAATTTGCGCTTTTTTGCGCGGCCAACGCCGTTTCGTCATCTTGGCTTTTTCCCGGAACAGGCCGCGCATTGGAACTGGTGTGCTGATGCCATCAAACAGCGTATTTCACGCCAGCCCGATACGCCGCCACGTATATTGAACCTGTTTGCCTATTCGGGTGTTGCAAGTTTGCATGCCGCCGCCGCCGGTGCAGATGTTACCCATCTTGACGCCAGTAAAAAAGCCGTGGCTCAAGCTTTTGAAAATCGCGACGCGTCGGACTTGCAAAATGCACCTATCCGCTTCATCACTGATGATGCGATGCGTTTTGTCGAACGTGAAATCAGACGGGGACGCCGCTATGATGGAATTATTATGGACCCCCCAAAATATGGCCGCGGCCCCAAAGGTGAATTCTGGCGCATTGAAGAAGATATGCCAGCTTTGCTAAAGGCATGCAGGAATTTGCTGTCCGACAACCCACTGTTCATGGTGCTGACTATTTATGCTATTCGCGCATCATCACTGGTCGCACATTATGCTATGGCTGAGGCCGTAAACGGCCTTGGCGGGACTATTACTTCAGGCGAACTGGCAGTGCAGGAAGAGACCCTCAAAGGGCAGCTTGCACCACGGGTGGTCTCGCAGGCGAATTTTGCGCGCTGGCGCGCTAGCTGATAGATGGCTTAGCGTTTGTGGCGCAACGCCTCATATAATGTAATGCCTGTTGCCACTGCCAGATTCAACGAGTCCGATCGACCCAGCATGGGCAGACGTATCAACTGCGTGCAAGCTTGCATCAACGTCGGCGGCAAACCTGCTTGCTCATTGCCCATTAAAATCATTAAAGCGCCTCTATAATCAGCTTCACGATAATCGATCGATGCTGGCAAAGCAGTGCCAATAATCTGCCCTTGATTGCCTATCCAGCGCTGGGTGAATTCAAGAAAATCTGATTGATTACATTGCGCAATCTCAACATTAAATATTGCCCCCATGGATGCGCGAACCGCTTCAACCGAATAGGGGTCTGTGCAGTCGTCGATCAGAATGATGCCTTTGGCACCTACCGCATCTGCACTGCGCATGATCGTTCCCAGATTGCCTGGATCACGAACCCGATCAAGGGCAATCCATGGCCGCGACAGATCAGGGTAAATACTATCTAAATCAACCCATTTCTGGCGAAAAGCTCCAAGAAGCATTTGTGGATTATCTTTCCGGCTGATTCGTTGCAAAAGCTTTTCCGACATCGGTAAAGCCCGCCCATCTTCATGATCAAGTGCATCCAGCAAACTGCGCACATGCGGCTCGTTTTCTCGGCCTCCCAGAAATGCCAGCCTGTGCATTTCCCAGCCAAGTGCCACAGCTTCATTGCATATGCGCGTTCCTTCAGCCAAAAACCAGCCTGACTGCCGCCGATATTTGCGTTCATGCAAGGCGCGCAGAAATTTTACTTCGGCATTAGCGGTGCTGGTAATCGATTCCGGTATATGGATAGAATGTGTCGATTTCATGTGTTGCTATGTAGCAAAATTATGATGCCGATACCATAGCCACTAAAGATTGAAAAATGTGCAGTCAAAGCAATATCACCCAGAAAAAGTCGATCTGACTTCTTAACTGCTAATTTTTACGTCAAAAATAGCCTTTATTTATACTTTTTTATTTGGTTTACGGTAAATACCCCATAGGGTGATGTTCATATAAGGGCTAAGTCCCGCCGCTTTGAAGGATACCATTGATGAGCGAACAAACCATAAGAACTCTTTTGCGAAATGACGATCAGAGCGCAGCGCAAAAGATTGGCTTTTTACTTTTAAATGACTTTTCAATGCTTGCTTTTTCAGCTGCAATTGAGCCTTTACGCCAAGCCAACCGCCAAAGCAACAAAGAGCTTTTCGACTGGGTTATCGCTAGTGTTGATGGAAATCCCAGCAAAGCTAGTAATGGTGTCATCATTTCATGTGATGGCGCGTCTGATATTCTGCAAAACTGCCGCATGGTATTCGTTTGTGCTGGTGTTAATGTGCGCGCCAACACTGACAAATCGGTACTGAATATGGTCCGCCGCCTTGACCGAAATGGCGCCGTAATTGGGGCCATTTGCACAGGCACCTATGTCATGGCCGCAGCAGGTTTGCTTGAGGGGCGACGCTGTACTATTCACTGGGAAAATATTGACGGTCTGGCCGAAGAGTTTCCCGAACTGGAAATTACCAATGACCTGTTCGAGGTTGATGGCACCAGAGTCACATGTTCGGGGGGAACAGCAGCCCTTGATATGATGCTTAATTTGATCACGCAAACGCATGGTTCGCAACTTGCTGCCGAAATATCAGACCAATTCATACATGACCGGATACGCGAACCAACCGACCGCCAGCGTATGGAGTTACGCTCACGAATTGGCGTCAGTCATCCAAAATTACTGGCCGTAGTCAAAACGATGGAAGACAATCTCGAAGAACCACTGGCACAAACATCAATTGCACGCATCACAAACCTGTCAACACGCCAACTTGAGCGTTTATTCAGAAAATACCTGAACACCACGCCAACGCGTTATTATCTGAATTTGCGGCTGGCGCGCGCCCGACATCTGTTACGCCAAACATCAATGTCGATTCTGTCAGTTGCGCTTGCCTGTGGGTTTGTTTCAGCGTCGCATTTTTCAAAATGCTACCGCGAATGCTATGGGCGAACACCACGTGCCGAACGCGCCCCAAACTAGGCATCATCCAAACCATAAAATCTCAATCACTAGGATGATGTTTAGCCTGCAGCCGCTTTAATCGCGCCTAACATGCTGGCAAGCCCGTTTTTACGCGTTGCCGATAGATGTGAATCAAGCCCTATCTCGGTTAGAAAATCGGCCTCTGTATCACGTATTTCACTAGCCTCACGACCAGAGTAAACCCGAAGCAAAAGTGCCACCAACCCCTGCACAATAGCGGCATCCGATTCAGCCATAAAAACAATCCTGTTATCTGCCTGCCGTTCGGTAGCAAAATAGACAACTGACTGACAGCCCCGAAGCCGGTGATCGTCATCTCGATATTGCGCTGGAAAATCCCCTAATTTACGACCTTGATCGATCAGTAATTGATAGCGATCCTCCCAATCATCAAAGAATGAGAACTCTTCGACGATGGCTAGGGCTTCTTGCTTGGCTGTATTGACCGACATAACACGTTTCCATTTAATTTAGGCTTGCTATTACCTAACCGATATTGCGTCGCCGTGCCAGCAGATCAAGTAGGCGCGATGCCGCATCAATAGATTTTGTACCTGGCAGAAACACCGCCGCCACGCCAGCCTTGCGCAAGGCTGGAATATCACCGGGCGGAATCACGCCACCAACCACCAATTCGATATGTTGACCATCACCTTTATCAAGACGCTGTCGCAAAGCTGGCACATGGCTTAGATGGCTTGCCGCCAATGTTGAAATGCCAACGGCATCAACACCCACCTCAATTGCCATCTCATAGACTTCATCCGGACTTTGGAAAAGGGGGCCGATAGTGACATCAAACCCAATATCAGAAAAAGCCGATGCAATAACTTTCTGTCCGCGATCATGTCCATCCTGACCAAGCTTGGCGACCAAAATACGCGGTGGACGTCCAGTTGCTGTAACAAAGGCCTCAACCCGCTCGGATAATATTGTCAGATCCTCAGCCCCTTTCATCTGTTGATGCCAAACCCCTTTTACCGCTTTTATGTCAGCTTTATGACGACCAAATTCTGATGCCAGTGCTGATGACATTTCACCAACTGTTGCTCGGCATCGCGCCGCTTCAATGGCAAAGGGCATCAGATTATCGGATCCCGCTGCAGCATTTTTCAGCGCCGCTAATGATGCCTCAACTTTGGTTTCGTCACGTGTGCTTTTAAGCCTTTTCAACTGGGAAATCTGCTGGGCACGAACTACCGCATTGTCGATACGGCGCACTTGCACCTCTTCGTCAATTATATCTGGATCTCCATTGCCATCGGAAAACTGATATTTATTGACGCCAACAATCGTTTGCGCACCCGAATCTATCTTGGCTTGGGTAATCGTTGCCACCTCTTCAATGCGTAATTTTGGCAACCCGTCCTCAATCGCTTTGGCCATCCCACCCATGGCTTCAATCTCATCCATATGGCGGCGACATTTATCCGCCAGATCGCGTGTGAGGCTTTCAATTAGATAAGAGCCACCAAACGGGTCTATAACATGCGCCATATTTGCTTCATGTTGCAGGTGTAGCTGCGTGTTACGGGCGATTCTGGCTGCATAATCAGTCGGTAATCCCAGCGCCTCATCCAACGAATTGGTATGCAACGACTGTGTTTGTCCAGCCACAGCCGCCGCCGCCTCGATACAGGTACGCGGCACATTATTGAAAACATCCTGCGCGGCAAGCGACCACCCCGAAGTCTGGCAATGTGTCCGCAGCATCAAGGATTTAGGGTCTTTTGGCGCAAAATTCCGCTGCATGATTTCGGCCCACAACAGCCGCGCTGCCCGCAATTTGGCGATTTCCATATAAAAATTCATGCCGGTGGCAAAGAAAAAGGACAGACGCGGCACAAAAGCATCAACGTCAAGACCAGCCGCCACGCCCGCTCGCACATATTCCAACCCGTCAGCCAACGTATAGGCAAGCTCCAGATCAGCCGAGGCACCAGCTTCCTGCATATGGTATCCTGATACAGAAATGAAATTAAATTTAGGCATATGGTCAGCGCAATAGGCAAAAATATCAGAAATGATCCGCATTGATGGGGTAGGCGGGTAAATATAGGTATTACGCACCATAAATTCTTTCAGCACGTCATTCTGTATCGTGCCTGCCAGCGCTTCTGGCGAAACACCCTGTTCTTCTGCCGCAACGACAAACAAAGCCAGAATAGGCAAAACAGCACCATTCATCGTCATCGACACACTCATCCGGTCAAGCGGAATGTCGCGGAATAATAGATTCATATCCAGAATCGAATCGATCGCGACGCCTGCCATGCCTACATCGTCAGCGACAAGCGGATTGTCCGAATCATATCCGCGATGCGTTGGCAGATCGAACGCGACCGACAGCCCCATCTGGCCAGCCGCCAAATTCCGTCGATAAAAGGCGTTAGACTCCTCGGCTGTTGAAAACCCAGCATATTGGCGAATAGTCCAAGGCCGGATCGCATACATGGTTGGATAAACGCCGCGCAAATAGGGGGCAATACCTGGCTGTTGCCCCACTATTTCGGTCATTGGCGCATCCTGCGGCATCGCCATTGACTGAATGTTGATCGCTTCGACTGTGTTATATTGTCCGCGATAGTCAGACGTGGCACCGCCTAAGGATACAGCATCAGCAAGGCTTATTTTGGTAAAATCAGGAAAATCACGCATTAATCAGCCTTCCCTAACAAAATATCAAGCGCACCAATAAGCGATCTGGAACCAGTAATATCCGCCGCCGCAACATATGTAATTTCTGGTATATGATCGGAAATGGCCGCGCGCAGACCAGTAATGTCATCAAGCGAGCTATTGATATAAATTACCACATGGGGTTTAGCCGCGCGCAGATCGCGCTCGGTATCGTCGCCATAAACAAGCGTTATGACTGACAAACCACCTATTGCACATAACTGGTCAGTTTGTTTCTTGAGTAGCTGTAATGGCTTCTCCATATCACTAGCTGGCAAAAGACAAATGATACGCGGCTGCATCACTTCAGCCTTACGGCGAAATTCTTCGATGATTCGGGCGGGGCGAGCGATTATGATCTCATTAGCGCCCCATCCATCGCTGGCTATATTACCTATTGGTGTCATGTCAGGTTGCACAGTTACGCCCAACATCTTGGCCTTGTTCATAATGAGTGCCTTTTCGGCTTTTGTCTTGCCATCATTGGCAAAATTGGCAAACACATCATCTTTATAGCATGCCAATGCACCGCCCTGACGTTCCAACGTCTGAAATACCGACCATGCCGCTTTTGCCAGATCATCAGTGCGCGCTTCGATAAACCCGGAACCACCCGTTGGATCGATAGCCCGCGCGATACCTGACTCTTCGATCATCAATAGTTGTGTCATCCGTGCAAGACGACGACCACGGGCACTTTCACCAGTCAGAATATCATGTGCAAAACCCGACAATGCATCTGCATTCCCCAACGCACCTCCAAGCAAAGCCGTTGTCGAACGAAGCATATTCACATCTTGATCTAGCAGGCTGAACATACGTAATGATGGCGCCGCATGTAAGCGCAAACGGAAGTTATTGGGATCAAGGCCCAGCCCAGCCATTATACCTGCCCAGCCATGTCGAATTGCACGGCATTTGGCAAGACCTGCATATAGATCAGCTGGCAAGGCGATCGTAACTTCAATATGCGAGGCAATTGTTGCTGGTGCAATATTCGCAGCCATGGCATGACGTAAAATATCGGCAACTGACGACAGGATGATCGCCAGCTCATTAACCGCACTGACACCTTTATTATGCCAATGCCAGCCATTTACCGAAAAAATGGATGTTGGGGTATGCCGCATGGCACGCGTGGCAAGCGTAAAACCAGCCGCCATGATGACATCCGGATCAGCATTACCCTCTGATACAAACGGGTCAAATCCCGCATGCAGATTGGCCTTGCTAAGGTCACCATTTATATGATCGATAAATTTTTCAACAAGTCGGTATGTATTGACGCCATTGTCAAAATGCACCCCTACCGCAGGCAGAATTACACCATCAAACAAACCATCAAAGTCAATTTCGTCATCCATATCAACGTGAAGCCAGAGCGACGTCGCACCTTGTTGGACGTCATCAAGCAAAAACCGGTTCATGGCTTTAACATCACCTAAGATATGCAGAGGCTGGCGTACATCCCATCCATGCGCCGTCCGCCGCGCAGGATCATGCGACAGACGGCGCACGCTTGTTGCCATATCGCCAGCAAGCTCAGCTGTACCGCCATCATAGAGTGCGTTGATAATCAGGCCATCTTCGTCGAAGCGCTGCAAGCTATCCAGCGTTCCGCCTCGAAGCATTTTTTCAACCGCGGCAATCCAGTTATCATGTGATGCCGGGGGAAAACGATTATCAATTGATGACATGATATGCCTTTGTCTCATATAGTTCGTGCAAAGCTAACAGCCACGATTGGCCAAATCAAGGATACCCATGACTTCGAGCCGTCATACCCCAAACAGTAATCTACGACGCCCCCCAATAGGGGATAACGCGAACATAGACCGCTGGATCATGGGTTTGCTCATTCTTATCACAGTAATACGAAGTCTAGTGATCTTTGCCAGTCCGTTAGAACTTGGTGTTGATGAAGCGCAATATTGGGCGTGGAGCCAGACCCCGGATTTTGGTTACTTCACCAAACCCCCGCTTATTGCATGGGTCATAGGCGTGTCCCATGCCTTGTTTGGGCATGAAGTATGGGCGGTGCGGCTACCAGCTCCCTGGCTTCATGTTTTGACCGCAGTCGTTTTATGGCGGGCGGCAAGCTGGATAGCTGGACCTGCTGCTGGACGATGGGCAGCCATTTTATGGATTGCCTTACCAATCATTTCGGTTGGCAGTTTTGTCATTTCGACCGATACACCGCTGTTACTTGCACTGAGCACAGCTTTGATGTTGATGATTGGTGTTCTGCAAAATCGGCTTGATCCGGTTCGTGGCATGTTCATCTGTGGGTTGGCTGTCGGTATTGGATTTCTGGCAAAATATGCAGCTTTGTATTTTCTGGCTGGTATCGTCTTATGGGCAACATGGGATCGATTTATAACAGCGCACAACGTCATCACTGTTCGGCATCTGTTGCTATTTGGTCTTGGTATGATGATTGCCGCTAGCCCAAACATAATATGGAATCTGACTAATGATTTCACCACAGTGCGGCATCTTGGTGATAATGCCAATATTGCCAAACAAAGCTTCGACTTTGCCAAGACTGGCCGTTTTCTGCTTGGTCAGCTTGGGGTTGTTGGCCCTGTCACTTTCATTTTGATGTTGGGCATTCTTCGCCCGCCTTTTCATTCCAGCCTTAAAAGGCTTATGATCTGTCTTAGCTTGCCAATACTAGCGTTGATGACAATTCAAGCCTTTATCAGCGATGCCAACGCAAATTGGACTGTTGCCAGCTATCCGGCACTGATAGTCTGGCTGGCCTGCTGGATAGCCCAAACAAATCGCTGGCGCTGGGGGCTTTTGGCAAGCGGTATCAACGGTGCCATTGCGATTGTTATTATAAGCACCAGCATGTCTGGTAGCCTTGGTATTTTTACACCCGCATCTGATCCCTTGCGCCGACTTCGTGGTTGGGAAGCGCTTGCCACCGATTTAAAAGCAGCATTAGACAGACATGATGCCCGTCTCATTGTCGCTGATCGACGTGCCACAGCCGCGCTGATGGGATGGCATTTCTACAATACTGATGTGACTATTGCCCTATATGACAGTGACGGTATTCCCGGCAATCATTATGAACGCAACCATGCTTTTGGTCCAATAAAGACAGCCAGCCGTAATCTTATTGCTGTTGATGGGCAGTCGCATGCACCTGCTTTACCACAGGTTGTTTGGCGCGCTAATGCGGCAATCTCGGAACATGTTATTTCTGCCAACCGCACCCGTAAGCTATTTTTATATGCAGGCACCCAGACGCCAAAATAACAAACTTAAAACGGGTTTTTGGTTTTCGTGATCCGCTCAAAAACCGCCAGTGTTTCGGGGCTGACATGATGCTCAACACCCTCAGCATCCTCTTCAGCAATATCAGCAGACACACCAATGGTAATAAGAAAATCACGCACGATGCGATGCCGATCCTTGCTACGCTTGGCCAAATTCTTGCCAGCTTCAGTCAGAAATATAGATCGATAAGGCTTGCTTTCAACAAGCTCGGCGCGTTGCAAACGCTGAATGATTGAATTCACAGTCGGGCTAGTGACACCAAAACGCGCGGCCAGATCAACTGTTCGTGCTTCACCAGTTTCCTTGATAAGCTCGGCAATCATTTCGACATAATCTTCGGCAACCTCACTTTGGTGCGCACGACGGATACGGTCAAATTTTGCAGCACTTGTCGCTACCTCGTTGTTGGCATCTTTATTTGTCATGGGTAACCACATCCTCCATGGCCGAAAATTAAAGCATTCCTCATAATTTAGCCACACCAAAATTTGTTGTAGCCTTTTATAATACACAAGATCGTAGATTGTTCAGCCAACGAGCTTGCACCCGTTTCTCGGCTTATATAGGATGGCGACAGGTATAAACATATGCCTTCATATTGTCACTGACCTGCTATCAACCCATCGATGAAAGACTGTTATGGATAAGGCCACCCAAACCAAACTTGAAGCGGCAGCATTTCGCCGCCTTGTTGCCCATTTACAAGACCGAACCGATGTCCAGAATATCGATATGATGAATCTGACGGGCTTCTGCCGAAACTGTATGTCGCGCTGGTATCGCGAAGCAGCCGAAGCAGACGGAATAGCACTAAGTGATCCAGATGCCCGAAAAGCGATTTACGGAATGGATTATGCCGCTTGGAAAGCTGCTTACCAGACTGAAGCCAGCCCAGACCAACTGGCAAAAATGAAACAATCCCACGACCATGAAAAGAAGGACTGATCCATGTCAGCAGAACTATGTCTGTAATTGCAGGTACCGGTGCAGGTGCCGAACAACTTACCCAATATATTGAGCGTATTGAACGTCTTGAAGAAGAAAAACGTGCGCTTATGGCTGACATCAAGGATGTTTATGCTGAATCCAAAGCCACTGGTTTTGAGCCAAAAATCATGCGACAGATCGTACGTATGCGGGCAATGGACCGTGACCTGCTTAGTGAACAAGATGCGCTTCTCGACACTTATCGTGACGCGCTAGGTTTACGCTAGCACAATAGGTAGTTTCTAAGATGGATAATTTTGGCGATCGCCTTGCCGAGGCTAACCGACAAACCCAAACACCGCTTTGCATGGGCATTGACCCGCATGTGTCGATGATACCTAAGCTGTTCGGCAATGCTGCCGCGGAAGCCGGAAGCGACGAGGCTTTGTCTGCCATAGCCAATTTCTGTGACGCTTGTGTCAAGATTGCAACGGGACGTGTGCCAGCTATCAAGCCCCAAGCAGCCTTTTTTGAAATGCAGGGACCAAAAGGTATGCAAATTTTGCAAGACCTTGGCCGAACAGCAATTGATGCTGGTCTGCTTGTGATTATGGATGCAAAGCGCGGTGATATTGGCAGCACATCAAGCGCATATGCGGCAGCATGGATGGGTCACGACGCTTTGTTTCCCTCAGATGCCTTGACCATAAATCCATGGCTTGGCATTGATACGCTAGAACCTTTTATCTCCAAAGCTGACACTACAAATAGCGGCTTATTCATTCTAAATCGGACAAGCAACCCCGGGGCAGGCGACCTACAGGATCGCTTGGTTGATGATAAGCCTCTTTATATGCATCTTGCCAAAATGCTAGCGCCAATTGCAGAAGCACGCGTTGGCACGTCCGGCTGGTCGGCAATTGGCATTGTTGCAGGGGCAACCTGGCCTGCCGAGGCAAATGCACTAAGATCAACTTTACCGAATAGTCCTTTTCTAGTGCCTGGCTTTGGTGCTCAGGGCGCTGGCCCTGAAAAGGCGCTGGCAGGTCTGCACCGTGACCTCGATCACTGGCAAGGCGGCTTGATTAATAGTACACGTGGCTTGATATTCCCCGTATCGGCACAAGACGTTTCATCTATTGACGCATGGAACTCCGCTATTTTGGCCAAAATCGATACGGATAAACTTGTCCTGAACAGCGTTTAATCCCTAAAAGAAACGTTTTCTTTACTTCGCTCACGCAAACGTGAACCAAACACCCCAAAAACATCAATTATGATGCTTGAATAAAGCCATTAAAAGGCCACAAAATATGGATGTTGTTTTATGTGGTCATAGAGCAGATTAATGTTCAAGATTGTGGGTGAAACCTATGGCAAAAGATACGAAGAAGACAAAGTCGTCCAAAAGTGACAGCACCAAAAACGGTGAAGCATTAGCACCTAGCGCACCAACTCGTGAAATTAAAGAGGGTGAACTGGTTTGGTACAATGAGCGCAAAGGCTATGGCTTCGTCAAAATTGATGACACTGAAATTTTCCTTCATAGATCGACACTTGATCGATTTGGCCTTATCCGGCTTTTGACTGGTGATCGGGTTAGTGTTTCCCTGACAGAAAACGAACATGGAAAAGTTATTCAAGATTTACTAACTGTTGAACGTCCTGTAAGTCCGGCACCGCCGATGGCTTCAGCACCTGCAGATGATGAAGTCCGGGCAGTGGTTAAGTTTTTTAATGATGTTCGTGGCTATGGATTTGTCACGGCTGAAAATATTGATGATGATGTTTTTGTCCATTCCCGTGTACTTAGCGATTGCGGCTTCCACTCGCTTCTTCAAGGACAGAAGCTACTTGTGAAGGTTGATGATTCTGGTCGCGGCCCCCAAGTTCAGGCTGTCAGGTTGCTCAACGAATAAAACTCTGTTACTTCGGCAAACAGTCAGCCATGCTGGCTTTTCACTGCCGGAGATGCATGATGCCCCAACATTCCAAGCTTAGTCCATGGATTGTCATCATGCTTGCTGGTTCAGCAATGGTCACAGTGACACTTGGAATCCGTCAAGTCTTTGGTCTTTTTGTCATTCCTGTTTCGACCGAACTTGGTGGCGGTTTACAATTTTTCTCACTTACCATTGCCTTTCAAAATCTTGTTTGGGGCATTTCCTCACCATTTTTTGGCGCTATTGCCGATAGATACGGAGCGTGGCGGGTTGCTGCATGTGGCGCGTTACTCTATGCGGCTGGTCTATTATTAATGGCATTATATGTAACCGATGCTGGCGTGTTCATTGGACAGGTTTTTATCGGCTTGGGCCTTGGCAGCGCTGGCATCTCGATTGCGGTAGGCGCTGTTGCGCGCGCCGCACCACCCGAAAAACGATCGTTGGCGCTTGGCCTTGTCACCAGTTTTGGTTCCTTTGGTCAGTTTGCACTCGTTCCCTTTACACAAGAACTAATGTCGAACTATGGATGGCAAACCGCACTCATCGTTTTGTCCGTTATCATGGCATCAATGGTTGCCGTGTCGCTTGGATTGCGTGCTGACAACCAATCAGGCGAAGCCAAACCAAGCGTTACTGACATTGCACATCTGACCGCTAGCAGCGCATTACGAAGTGCGGCTTCAAGCCGCGATTATATCTTGCTGACTATCGGCTTTTTTGTATGTGGCCTTCATCTGGTTTTCATCACCACACATTTACCCACCTACCTTGCTGATGCAGGCATTAGCCTTGACGTTGCTGGCTGGGCGCTAGCGCTGATCGGCTTGTTCAACATTGTGGGTGCCTTTATTTGCGGCTGGCTTGGTGGGGTCACGTCAAAGAAAAACGTACTGGCAACTATCTATCTATTGCGTGGCATTGCCATAGCTCTGTTTATCCTAACCCCAATCACTTCGTTTTCAGTTCTGGCCTTCGGTGCGGCTATGGGGCTTTTATGGCTTGGCACAATTCCGCTTACCAGTGGTCTGATCGTGGTTTTCTTTGGTCCTAAATATCTCAGTATGCTTTATGGTGTAGTGTTTTTCTCGCATCAAATTGGATCTTTTGTTGGCGCCTGGCTTGGCGGCATCTGGTACGATGTCTTTGGCAATTATGAAGCCATGTGGTGGCTCAATGTCGGCTTTGGTGTATTTGCCTTTATTATAAACTTGCTTATCCGCGAACCCAGATCAAGTGCGCCTGCTTTTAGCCACTAGCTAGCTTTGCTCGCCAAGCCATCGCTCAGCATCCAGCGCGGCCATGCATCCCATGCCTGCCGCGGTCACAGCTTGACGGTAGATTTTATCGACACAGTCACCAGCGGCAAAAATACCCTCAACAGATGTCCGCGTACCACCCTTTTCCGCAATGATATAACCTTCATCATCAAGTTCAACCACCCCTTTAAAGGCAGCTGTTGCCGGATCATGTCCGATAGCAACAAACATGCCGTGAACAGCAATATTTTTATCTGCCTCGCCAATTGTTGACCCCAGACGAACACCTGTTACACCGCCATCATCTCCTAAAACTTCGGCAATCTCGCGGTTCCATTCAACAGTGATATTTTCCTTTTTCAACAACCGGTCTTGCATGATCTGTTCTGCGCGCAAACTATCGCGACGATGCACCAAGGTCACCTTGTTGCAGATATTTGCCAGATACAAAGCTTCCTCAACAGCTGTATTGCCGCCGCCAACCACCGCCACATCACGGTCTTTGTAAAAGAAACCATCACATGTGGCACAGGCCGACACACCGCGACCGTTAAAGGTTTGTTCGGACTCAATGCCCAGCCAGCGTGCTTGTGCACCAGTTGCCAAAATTACCACATCAGCCGTCATTGATGCGCCTGAATCCAGATTGATGCGAAACGGACGTGCGCTTGCGTCAACCGCCGTGACAAGATCATAGATCACGCGCGCACCAACATTCTCAGCCTGCGCTTGCATCTCGGTCATCAACCATGGTCCCTGAATAACATCGGCAAAGCCCGGATAGTTCTCTACGTCAGTCGTAATCGTCATCTGCCCACCAGGCTGTAATCCAGCTATGATAACTGGTGAAAGATTAGCGCGCGCTGTATAGATTGCGGCACTAAGGCCTGCCGCGCCCGCGCCGATAATGACAACATGTTCATGGGTAGATGATGATACAGACATAGAACTTCTCTTTTCGACTGAAAATAAGAGTGATGATGAGCCCTGACGGGGTGTTATTTTCGGTTTTACATGCTAGCCTTGCTCAATGAATTATCCAAGATCAATTCGTCATTCTTATGGTGTTCTGGCACTGTTTTTTGTCCTTGTTATGACGGTAACAGGTTCAGCCAGCTTGCAAGCGCAATCAACCTCATCATCATTTGCCATTAATGGGGCAGATGTCATTTCGGGCTATCCGCTTGAGGGGCATCTAATCATTGCGCGGACAGCACCAGATTACAAAGTCACATTGGATGGCGCAGACGTTTCAGTCACCGATGATGGATTATTTGTCATTGGCTTTCACCGTGATTCTGATGATGACGTTGCCCTGAAAATTACCGACAAAAACGGTGTGGTTTTAACCACCATTCTTTCACCTGCTCAGCGTGACTATAATATCCAGCGCATTGACGGGCTAAAGCAATCGATGGTGACACCACCCAAAGCAGTTCTTGACCGGATCAAGGCTGATTCCAAAAAGGTGCGCGAGGCCCGCATCATGCCAGCACCGCTAGGGGATTTCTGGCGCGGGCTTGACTGGCCAGTGCTGGGGCGCATTTCTGGCGTATTTGGAAGTCAGCGCATTTTAAATGGGAAACCACGCGCCCCACATTATGGAATTGATATCGCCGCACCTGCTGGCACGCCCATTCATGCTCCTGCAAGCGGCACCATTACACTTGCATATGATTTATATTATTCTGGCCTGACGGTGATTTTGAATCATGGTCTAGGTGTTAATTCTACCTTTTTGCATCTACAAAATATGGCTGTGACGGTTGGTGACCAAATCGAACGTGGAGACCTTATCGGCACGCTTGGCTCTACTGGGCGCTCAACAGGTCCACATCTTGATTGGCGCCTTGACTGGCAGGGGCGACGGATTGATGCGCAACTAATAGCAGGCCCCATGCCAGCCATACCTAAGACATAGGATCAATGATGCGATCAAAGCCTGTCATTTTCATTTTTGGTCTTGGCTATGTTGGACGTCGGCTTGGGCATGTACTGGCAGATAGAGGGTGGCATATAAGGGGTACCACCCGTGATCCAGCCAAACTTTCAGGAGAAGCTGATGCTGGTTGGGATATCTTGCCTTTCAGCACTGATAACCCACTTGCCAATCCAATAGCGGCACTAAAAGATGTTGATGCCGTTCTGACAACTATTACCGCAATTGGCGGCACTGATCCCGTGCTGGATGCACATGGCGATGTGTTGTCACATCACAAGGGCTGGAGCGGTTATGTTTCCGCCACCTCGGTCTATCCTGATCAACCAGACGGTTTTTGCTTTGAAGACACACCAACCGCCCCCGCCACCGAACGCGGCAAGGCGCGCGTGATCGCCGAGCGACGCTGGCAGGATATGCTAAACACCGAACTATTTCGCGTTGCTGGAATTTATGGCCCCGGACGCAGCCCATTTGACGGACTACGTAATGGGACTGCCCGCATTATCACCCGTGAGGGTCAGCTATTTAACCGTATCCATCTAGACGATATTTGCCGAATCATTGTGGCCGCAGTCGAACAACCACGTCCCCGCCGCATTATTAATCTTGCTGACGAAAGACCCGCCCCACAAGGCGACGTTATACGATATGCCGCCAGCCTTATTGATGTTGCGCCGCCGACACCGCAAACCCTTGAAGAAGCGAATCTCAGCCCAATGGCGCAAAGCTTTTATGTCTCACGCCGCAAGGTCGGATCACGCGTCATAAAACCCGAACTGGGTCTAGAACTCTTGTATCCTGATTATGAAAGCGGCTTGCGCGCCATCCTGAGTGCAGAACAGAAAGGTGATGGCCAGACTATTTAGCCAATCACCGGATCAAGGCTATTATCCGTATAACGCTGTGCCATGCCTGCCAATGAGATTGGCTGAATACGTGCAGCGTTGCCTGCTGTACCAAACCGTTCAAAACGGTCAATACATAGGGCTTGCATTGCCTCCATCGCAGGTTTCAGCACTTTACGTGGATCAAATTCAGCACGGTTTTCGGTCGTTACCTTGCGCATCGCGCCCAGCATGGCTAGTCGGCAATCAGTGTCGATATTGACCTTGCGCACACCATGTTTGATGCCACGCTCAATTTCGGCCACTGGCACACCCCATGTTTGCGGCATTTCACCACCATGCGCATTAAAAATATCTTGCAATTCTTGCGGTACGCTTGAAGAGCCATGCATCACCAGATGAACATTAGGAAGCCGCCGGTTGATTTCTTCAACCACATTCATCGCCAGAATATCACCATCTGGTTTACGGGTGAACTTATAGGCACCATGGCTTGTTCCCATGGCAATGGCCAGCGCATCAACTTTGGTCTGAGCTACAAAATCTACAGCCTGTTCAGGATCGGTTAGGAGCTGATCTTCGGATAATTTACCCGTTGCGCCATGCCCATCTTCTTGATCGCCTTCACCTGTTTCCAGCGAACCAAGCACGCCAAGCTCACCTTCGACCGAAGCCCCGGCATAATGTGCCATGTCGGTAACGCGTCGGGTGATATCCAGATTATATTCATAGCTAGCTGGCGTCTTGCCATCAGCTTCTAACGATCCATCCATCATCACCGACGTGAAGCCATATTGAATAGCTGTCATGCATGTCGCTTCATTATTGCCATGATCCTGATGCATACAGACCGGAATATGCGGATACATTTCAGCCAGCGCCTTGACCATCGCTTGCAACATAATATCGCCAGCATAAGCGCGCGCGCCGCGACTTGCCTGAATGATCACAGGTGCATCAACTTTATCGGCAGCTTGCAGGATCGCCAAACCCTGTTCCATATTATTAATGTTGAAAGCTGGTACGCCGTAGCCATGTTCAGCAGCATCATCAAGAAGCTGTCGCAGGGAAATCAACATTGTATCTAATCTCCGATTAGGTGTAGCTGTTATGAATGATAGCCGATTATAACGTCAACTTCATTCATTGATCCAAAAATAAATGGAATTCGCTCATGTAAATTTTGAGGTTGTTTGTCCAGAATGGCATTTGTACCGTCAGTGGCCTTGCCACCTGCCTGTTCAACAAGCATCGCCACAGGATTTGCTTCATAAACCAGCCTGAGCCGGCCTTGTGCATAGCCATCACGCTGATCAGCTGGATACAGAAACACCCCGCCTCGGCGAAAAATACGCCATGCATCCGCAACAAGCGAACCCACCCAGCGCATATTATAGCTTTGTTGTAATCTACCCGCACGACCATCGAGACAATCATCAATATAGGATTTTACTGGTGCATGCCAATGCCAATGGTTTGAGGCGTTAATGCCAAATTCATGCGTATCAGCGGGAATGACTACCTGCCAATCCATATCACAGAAACAACCGTCATCATCCATCTGGAAGGCCATCACACCATCACCCAGTGTCAATAACAAGGTTGACTGTGGGCCATAAACAAAAAACCCAGCCGCAAGCTGGTTACGTCCGCTTTGTAAGGTACCGCCCGAAACCGGCATGATCGAAAAAATTGTGCCGATCGAAACATTCGTATCGATATTTGAAGAACCATCAAGCGGATCACTTGCGACAATCAGCGACCCTTGTTCGTGAAGCGGTATCGGCGCATCCTGTTCTTCGGACAGATAGATCGCCACCCCCGCATTGCGCAACTGCGCCGTAATCAGTTCATCAGCCAGAACATCAAGTGCCTTTTGATCGTCACCATCAGCATTTGCACTACCTTTAATGGCACCAAGATTAGCCGCCTTATCAGGTGTCCGGATCAGTCTGGAAATTGCCGCCGCCGCCGCCGCCAGCCCACTCACCACACGGGCGACATCAGCATATATATCTGATTGTTCGGCATGCTGTTTTAAGACGGCATCAAGGTCCGGCATCAATCTCTCCTATTCAATAAAATACGCCCGACACCAATTAGTGCCGGGCGTATGATGTTCAATCTAGCCATCTAGCCTATTCACGATTTCCAAACAAACGCAGGATGAACAGGAACATATTGATAAAATCAAGATACAGCATCAAAGCACCAAAAATTGATTTTTTTCCTGATTCTTCAGCGCTGTCACCAGCCATATACATTGACTTGATGCGCTGGGTGTCCCATGCGGTCAAACCAGCAAAGATCAATACGCCTGCAACTGAAATCACAAATTCCAGCTGGGTTGATGCCATAAAAATATTCACCACGGATGCGATAATCAGGCCAAAAAGACCAATTACCATAAACGAACCCATTGCAGACAGGCTTCGTTTTGTTGAATATCCGTAAAGGCTAAGACCCGCAAAAGCACCAGCCGTAATAAAGAATGCCCGTGCCACACTTGCCCCTGTATAGACAAACAGGATGGACGCAAGCGACAGCCCCATCAAAGCGCCATAAATGTAGAACATGTTCCGCGCTTTGGTCGCCGACATTGCATTCATGCGCGCTGAAAGCCAGAAAACCATGCCAAGCGGTGCCAGCATAACCACCCATTTTAAAGGTGTGCCGTAAACCATTTGGCCAATTGCTGGAACGGTCATGACCGCCCATTTCATGGCAAAAGCAAAAAAGCCTGTCAGCAACAATGCTGTGGTCATGTGATTATACACGCCAAGCATGTAGCTACGCAGTCCGGTATCAATTTGCGCGGATTGTGCCGCGGCTGTATTCATAAATCTGTTGTCTTGCATTTTGTTACCCCCAAAATGGTCAGAGTGTGATTAGAAGATAGTCATCCGAACGGCTATTATCAAGATATTAAGCCGATGCTGATTCAGTTGTTTTTGGTTTCTTTTCACGCGGCGCGCGCTGGGACGCTGATTTCAACTGTCCACAAGCTGCAAGAATGTCACGGCCACGTGGTGTACGCACCGGCGATGCATAGCCAGCCTTTAAAACACGCTTGGCAAATGCCTCAATTCGGTCATCCTTGGAACAGACATATGGACTCCCTGGCCACGGGTTAAACGGGATCAGATTCAGCTTTGACGGTATGCCTTTTATAAGAGCCAGAAGCTGGCGGCAATCTTCATCACTATCATTAACACCGTCCAGCATAACATATTCCCACGTTATCCGGCGCGCATTCGAAAGCCCCGGATAATTACGACATGCTTCAATTAACGCGTCTAGCTTGTATTTGCGGTTGATTGGAACCAGCTCATCACGCAATTCGTCACGTGTTGCGTGCAGCGAGATTGCAAGATTTACACCCAGCTCTTCGCCAGCGCGTTTGATTTCGGGCACCACACCTGATGTTGATAGTGTGATTCGGCGCTTTGACACCGCGACACCTTCACCACTCATGATGATACGCATAGCTTCAGCAACATTTTCATAATTAAAAAGCGGTTCACCCATGCCCATCAATACAATATTTGTCAGCCGCCGCCCATCGCGTCCAGCTGGCCAGTCTGCCAATTCATCCATTGCCAGCATGACCTGACCACAGATTTCGTCAACTGTCAGATTGCGCACCAGCTTCTGAGTTCCCGTATGGCAAAAGCTACAGGTCAGCGTACAGCCAACCTGTGACGAAATGCACAAAGTACCGCGCGTCTTGTCCGGAATATAAACCGCTTCGGCTTCGTTACCATCCGGAAAGCGCAACAACCATTTTATTGTCCCGTCTTTTGAATTCAAACGTTGTGAAACTGCCGGACGATCCGCTTTGTACATTGCAGATAATTGTTCACGAACAGGCTTGCCAAGATCAGACATTTCATCAAAATTTGTCAAACCATGCCGCCACACCCAGCGCCATATCTGCTTAGCGCGAAACTTCGGCAGGCCAATCGCGGTGATTTGTTCTTCAAGTGCCGCTTGTGAAAGCCCAAGCAGATTTATGCGTTGGTCGGCATCAGAAACAGGCGGCAAGGTCTGATCGGTCACTTGCATGTCTTATCTATAATTGACTTTGTTTTGGTGAAACCAGACAGTGAATAGGTATCTGTAGTAACGGTCCCACGGCTTGACGTGCCAATGATTGACATTTTCGTACCCCGTTTCATTGCCGTAATCATCGCATCGTCATCTTCTTCGCTTTCGGCATAGGCACGATCTTCGATTGTGAACAGGGTAAATTTGCGATTGTCAATTTTGACCGTTACATCCGATTGTTTCTTATAATTGTAACCAGCAATGACCTGAACAACATTGCGCTCAGCCTTGCCTGGCCCATGCGAAACAAAAACGCGCGTTTCGCCTCGGTTCGCTGGGTCATATTTACCAGCGCTTTTTTTCGGTGCGCTACTGATGAAACAAACACGAACACCATTATCATTATAGCGATAGGCACCCCAATCTTTTGAGACCAGCATTTCAATCGGCTCTGATGCTGCTATCGATGGTGTGACTCCAATTAGAAATATACCGATAAACGGCACCAGCCACAGCATCCTAAAAAATTGTTTAGTCCCTATATTCATCTTTTCCGATATCCCCGTAACCTTTGTTAGCATGGCTGACTATCTTAATTGGCGCATTACATAGTTCAAT
>Ga0233444_10001262_pt1 | contig 29368 bp, 29 predicted proteins | sample SI_124_October20_6_FD_182792 | JGI IMG/M metagenome (GOLD analysis project Ga0233444, IMG submission 182792) | Seawater microbial communities from Saanich Inlet, British Columbia, Canada - SI_124_October2016_10_MG | ecosystem: Environmental > Aquatic > Marine > Inlet | place: Canada: British... | reverse complement strand
TTAATAGAGAAGAAATTTTTGATAAAATATGGGGTAATAACGTTGTAGTTGGAGGCAGAACTATTGATGTTCATGTTCGTAAATTGAGAGAAAAATTAGGTCGGAATTACATTGAAACCGTAAAAGGTGTAGGCTATAAGTTTAAATTAAATGAATAAATCAAAAAGGCTTTATTTTAAATTTAAAAAGCAAGTAGATCAATCCTGGTTGGTTTCTCTAGTTTCTTCTATTTTATTGATTCTTGTAATGATTTTTCACATCATTATTTTTGACTTTTCATTAACATTCACCAATTCTGTTATACTCGTCAGTTCTGTAGCTCTATCAAGTTTTATTATTGTGAGGTGGTTGGTAGATCATTTTATATACAATAAAATAAAACTAATCTATAAGAACATACAAGATTCCAAATCTAGGCCAGGGGAACTTAAAGATGTTGATTTGGCTCAAGCGAGTAAAGATGTTGCAGAGTGGAATATTAAGCGCGAAAATGAGATTCAAAAATTAATGATTCGTGAAAGTTATAGAAGGCAGTTTGTTGGAAATGTAGCACACGAACTCAAAACGCCTATTTTTAACATTCAAGGTTATATAGACACACTCTTAGATGGCGCTATAGACGATAAACTAATCAATCGTAAATTTTTAGAGCGTGCCAGCAAAAGTGTTTCGAGAATGATACACATTACGGAAGATTTAGACGAAATAACCAAGTTAGAATCAGGAACTCTAGAGATTGAAGAAACACCTGTAGATATTATTGAAGTTATATCTGAAGTTGTTGAACAACTCGAAATGAAGGCAAAAAAACGTAATGTTACTTTGGAGGTCAAACACCAACAACAATTAGGGCGTTTTTTAGTTCAGGTTGACATAGAGAAAATAAAACAAGTATTGATTAACCTGATCGTAAATGCAATCAAATACGGGAGAGAAGGCGGTGAAGTTCTTGTAAGAACTTATGAAATGGGAGAACAGGTACTTGTTGAAGTTGCTGATGATGGAAATGGAATTTCATCGCAGCATTTAAATAAAATATTTGAGCGTTTTTACCGCGTAGATAAATCTCGAGACAGAGATAAAGGTGGGTCAGGATTAGGCTTGTCAATTGTTAAGCACATTATAGAAGCGCACAATCAAACCATCAATATTAGAAGTACCGAAGGTGAGGGTTGTACTTTTTCTTTCACATTAAAAAAAGCATAGCGCAAACTACTTACTCAGCTGTCCTCCCAAATAGTTGCTTTTTGGGTATTCAAAATCAATTACTTTCAATAAGCTCTTTAAGTAAGTCGTAATTTAGTTGCGATTGTTTTTGTAAACTTCCTTTTAAAAGGTAAAGCATAGAACGGTAAAAGAGCGTTGAACCTTCAATACTTGTGTAAACCTTAACGATTGATTTTTGTGTATTACCTTCAAAATAAACGGCTACTTTCCCCGTAAATATTTCTGTCTCCATAGCAACAATAAACTTCTCATTTTCTTTTACTTCTCTCAATACTTCCACCATACTCATACGTTCGCCATCTTGCTCAAACGTTATTAAAAATCTAGATCCTGGGACAAGTGGAGCTCCACTCAATACCTCAACACCTATAAAGCCTGGGAGCCATTCGGCATTTAAAGAATCGTTTGTAAAGGTTTTGTAGGACTGTTCTACAGAAGCAGCTACTTCTATTGTATTTTCGTATTGAAAACTGGTGTGAAAAAATCCTAAACTCATAAAGGTTAGCGTCACACCAATCAGTCCAACAAGCGTAAATTTTACAAAGCGCATATTTTTTTTTAGTTGTTTCTTCAAATATAGAAAAAGGAATCCTTATTGAATTCGTATTTTTGTAGTGCAAAAAATAAAACTGTGGGAAAGAATAAACTTAGGAAGTTCGCTGAAAATGAAACCTTTAAAAATATGGTGCAAGCACCACGAACCGATTTGTTGGAAAATGGATTGCATTTAAAAGGTAAATGGCATAAAGAGTTCTTTAAAAACGACCGTCCAATAGTGCTAGAGTTGGGTTGTGGTAAAGGAGAATATACGGTAGGTTTAGGAAAGCAATTTCCGGAGAAAAACTTTATTGGTATCGATATTAAAGGCGCTAGAATGTGGCGAGGTGCGCGAACGGCTACAGAAAATAAGATGACCAATATTGGTTTCTTGAGAACACATATTGAATTAATACATAATTGTTTTGCCAAAGGCGAGGTTAGTGAGATTTGGATCACTTTCCCAGATCCTCAAATAAAATACCGACGTCGTAAAAAACGTTTAACAGCTCCAGATATGTTAGAAATGTATAGGTGTATTTTAGCTGATGATGCGGTGATTCATCTTAAAACAGACTCGCAATTTCTGTATGGTTACACTCTAGGAATAGTAGAAGGCTTTGGGCATACTGTATTAGATTCTAGCTATGACATAGACAGACAAAAAGCAAGCAATCAATTATTGAAAATTAAAACAAACTACGAAGGTATTTTTCGAGCTAAGGGAATGACCATTACCTATTTAAAATTCCAGTTAAGTAAAAATGGCTAAACTCTCTGATACGCCCTCCTTTTACGAACGATGTTATCAGATAGTTCGGTTGGTGCCTTATGGTAAGGTTACTACGTATGGTGCTATTGCTAACTATTTAGGAACCGCAAAATCAGCTAGATTGGTTGGTTGGGCAATGAATAATAGTCATGGCACTGATGTTCCAGCTCATAGAGTTGTTAATAGAGTAGGTTTGTTAACTGGCAAACATCACTTTCAAGGGCGTAATTTGATGAAAGAATTATTGGCAAGTGAAGGCCATATATTTGAGGGGGATCAAATACTAAATTTTAAGGATGTATTTTGGGTTCCAACAGAGGCATAAGTCTCTCATTTTTGTACCTTTGTTATGCAAAACAAAATCATGGTTATAAAGAAAAATCAAATAGAGGAAGCACTAAACAGTGTGTTTGTAAAAGGAGACACTCGTTCTATCGTATCTAGTGGTTTAGTAAATAATATTCTAGTTTTTGGAGATGAAGTTAACGTAGATTTAACCATTCATAACCCAACACTACACGCAAAAAAGCAGGTAGAGGTAGATATTTTAAAAGCCATTCACGCTCAGGTATATCCAAAAGCTAAAATTGTTGTTAAAATTACGGTAGAGGCCAAACAAGAGGAAAACCCTAATTTGATAAGAGGTAAAAAATTAGAAGGTGTTAAGAATATAATTGCAGTGGCATCCGGTAAAGGTGGTGTTGGTAAATCAACTGTAACTTCAAATTTAGCAGTAGCGCTCCATAAACAAGGGTACAAGGTTGGTATCGTAGATGCTGACATTTACGGTCCTTCTCAACATCTTATGTTCGATGTTGAAAAGTCCAGACCCGAAGCTAGTAATGTAAACGGAAAGCCGGTAATGATTCCTGTCGAAAGTTACGGTGTAAAGTTACTATCTATCGGGTTTTTTGCGTCAGGCTCTCAGGCTGTCGTATGGAGAGGCCCTATGGCTACAAAAGCATTGAATCAACTCATAAAAGATGCCTATTGGGGAGAATTAGATTATTTGTTAATTGACTTACCTCCAGGTACAGGAGACATCCATTTATCTTTAGTGCAAGCCGTACCGGTAACTGGAGCTGTTATTGTAAGTACGCCTCAGAACATTGCTTTAGCAGATGCTAAAAAAGGCGTTGGTATGTTTCAAATGGACACCATCCAAGTACCCGTTTTAGGTTTGGTAGAAAACATGGCTTATTTTACTCCTGAAGAGCTTCCAGAAAATAAATACTATATCTTTGGGAAAGATGGCGCTAAAAACCTTGCAGATGATTTAAATTTGCCGCTATTGGCTGAGATTCCTTTGGTACAAGGTATACGAGAAGCTGCAGATATTGGGCATCCAATTGCACTTCAAGAAAACACTCCATCTTCTGTTGCCTTTAGTGAATTAGCAAAAAACTTAGTAGCGCAAGTAGCATTAAGAAATGAAACTATTGACCCTACAACAAAGGTAGAGATCACAAATATGGATGGTTGTTCCTCCTAACCAATAAAACGTGTTAAAGATGGCGTCAGAACTAATTAGTAAAATTGAATTGGCTTTAGCAGAAATCCGACCCTATTTAGAGTCAGACGGAGGCGATATATCCTTGGTTGATATTACCCCTGAGATGGTAGTTAGAGTTAAACTTCACGGCGCATGTCAAAGTTGTAATGTGAATCAGATGACGTTAAAATCTGGCGTAGAGCAAACCATAAAAAAGTATGCTCCCGAAATTAAAGAGGTAGAAAATATAGACGATTAAATTCAAATCAATGACCCAAGTTCAGCATCAACTTGAAAAGGTAACAATTCTTTTCGCTGGCGATTCTGGTGATGGAATACAATTAACCGGAACTCAATTTACAACCAATACCGCATTATTTGGAAATGACCTTAGTACATTTCCAGATTTTCCTGCAGAAATACGTGCTCCTTTAGGAACCGTAGCTGGAGTTTCTGGTTTTCAGATTAACTTTGGTGCTGTAGATGTATACACCCCAGGCGACCTTTGTGACGTTCTAGTGGTTATGAATGTTGCTGCTTTAAAAAAGAACTTAACCAGGCTTAAGGAGCGAGGAACAATAATTGTAAATACTGCGGGTTTTGATAAAAGAAACTTGCGTTTAGCTGGAGTTGAAGAAGGGCAAAACCCGCTTTTAAACAATAGTTTAGAAGGTTATAAAGTTCATGAGTTTGACATTACTAAGCTGACACGCGAGAGCCTTAAAGATTCGTCCTTAGGAACAAAAGATCGTGATCGGTGTAAAAACATGTTCGTTTTAGGCTTTGTTTATTGGATGTACAATCGAAAAATTGACTCATCGATTTCGTTCTTAAAGACAAAGTTTTCCTCAAAACCTGAAGTATTAAATGCTAATATAGCGGTACTTAAAGCAGGTTACCATTTTGCAGATACCTGCGAAACATTTTCAAATCGTTTTGAGGTTAAGCCTACTAAAATGCCTTCAGGTTCTTACCGAAACATAATAGGAAATCAAGCGACAGCACTGGGGCTCATTGCTGCAGCACATAAGTCTAAATTGGATTTATTCTACAGTGGTTATCCGATAACCCCAGCATCTGATATTCTTCATGAATTAGCAAAACATAAAAATTTCGGTGTTAAAACCTTCCAAGCTGAAGATGAAATTGCAGCTATTTGCTCTGCAATTGGAGCTTCATTTGGTGGAGACCTTCCCGTTACGGCATCTTCTGGTCCAGGTATTGCTCTTAAGGGCGAGGCTCTTGGTTTGGCCATGATGTTGGAACTTCCTTTAGTTATCGTGAATGTTCAAAGAGGAGGCCCTTCAACAGGTTTACCAACCAAAACAGAGCAAGCAGACCTTCTTCAAGCTGTTTATGGTAGAAACGGAGAAGCCCCAATCCCGGTTATTGCTGCTTCTTCTCCATCTGATTGCTTTACTATGGCATACGAAGCTTGTCGTATCGCTATAGAGCACATGACTCCGGTTTTTTTACTTAGTGATGGTTATATTGCAAATGGAGCCGAGCCATGGAGGTATCCAACATCAGACACCTTAAAGCCAATTAATGTAACTTTTGCAAAAGAGCGATTGGATACAGCATCTGCTTATCTACCCTACAAAAGAGATGAAAAGCTTGTTAGAGAATGGGCGCTACCTGGCACAAAAGGTGTTGAGCATAGATTAGGAGGTTTGGAAAAAGACAAAGAAACTGGAAACGTATCATATGATCCCGACAACCATCAATTTATGGTTAAAGTGAGAGCGGAAAAAATTGCAAAAATTGCGGATTACATTCCAGAGCAACATTTTGATACTGGATCAGTTCATTCTAAAATGTTAATTTTAGGCTGGGGCTCCACTTATGGATCTATTAAAACAGTAGTTAGAGATTTAGCTACTGAAGGAATAGATGTGGCTCACGCCCACCTTAAATACATTCAGCCTATGCCTAAAAATTTAGGTGATTTATTGGCTGGTTTTGATAAAATTTTAATTCCAGAAATCAATAATGGGCAGTTAATTACGCTTATTAGAGATCAGTATTTAGTGGATGCACAGCCGTTAAATAAAATTAAAGGCGTGCCTTTTGAGTCCAGAGAAATAAAAGAAGCAATCTTAAACATGTTGAAGCAATAACTATGGCTGAAGCAAAACACATTCAAGAAGAAGGTCAGAAATTAAAGGCTAAAAATTTCGAAAGTGATCAAGACATTCGATGGTGCCCTGGCTGTGGTGATTACTCCATATTAAAGCAGGTTCAGGGAATAATGCCTGAGTTAGGCATTCCAAAAGAAGATATTGTCTTTATCTCAGGAATTGGTTGTTCTTCCCGCTTTCCTTATTACATGAATACTTTTGGTATGCATTCAATTCACGGAAGGGCTACCGCTGTTGCAAGTGGCCTTAAAGCTTCTCGACCAGATTTGAGCGTTTGGTTGGTTACTGGAGATGGCGATGCGCTGTCTATTGGAGGAAATCACCTGATTCATCTTCTAAGAAGAAACTTTAATTTAAATATTCTCTTATTTAACAATCAAATATACGGCCTAACTAAAGGACAATATTCCCCTACGTCTGAATTGGGTAAAAAAACCAAGTCTACACCAATGGGATCCATTGACCACCCATTTAATCCTTTGGCTTTATGTATGGGCGCAGAGGCTACATTTATAGCTAGAGGAATCGATAGAGAGCCAAAACACATGCGTACCATCTTAATGCGTGCAGAGCAGCACAAAGGAACGTCATTGGTTGAGATTTATCAAAATTGTAATATTTTTAATGACGGAGCTTTTGGTGGTTTTACCGATAAGCAAATGAAAAAAGAGAACAGTCTATATTTGGAACACGGTAAACCCCTTGTTTTTGGTGTTAAAGAGGATAAAGGAATTGTTTTAGACGGATTTAACCCTCGTATTGTAGATTTAACCTCTGGAGAATATACACCAGAAGATTTATGGGTACATGACGAGAAGTGTAGAAATAAAGCAAATATTTTAACCCGATTCTTTGACGATCCTTCACTATCAGAATCTCTACCAAGACCCTTTGGAATATTTTACCAAGAAGATCGTTTTCAGTATGAAGAAGCTTTATACGAGCAACTTAATTTCATGAAAGAGCAAAAAGGAACCCCTGATTTAGATAAATTACTAGCAGGTTCAAACTCTTGGGAAGTTAAGTAAGCTCCAAAAGGAGTTTTTAGTAATTAATTTTTTGATAAGTTTCGAGCTACTTTCTAGCCTTTTAGATTTCTTGGTATGCTGCAAACTGGGATTGCCTTCATTTTGTGAAGATTCGCTTTGTGTAGTCTTGAAAAAATATCGAAAACGACTTGCTTTCTCCCCTCAAAACTATTAGTAGTAGAAACTTGATAAGCCATCATTGCCCATTCAAGTTCTTTATAAGTTGCGCCTAACTGCTCTTCATCATTTCGGCCATCTGCCCATAAGCCATCTGTAGGTGCTGCTTCTTGGATCGAATTTGCAATTCCTAAATACGCTGCAACTTTATAAACTTCCGTTTTCATCAAATCGGCAATAGGGCTTATATCTACTCCACCATCGCCATGTTTTGTGAAAAATCCTACTCCAAAATCTTCTACCTTATTTCCAGTACCCGCAACGAGCATCCCTTTAGCACCTGCGTAAGTATAAAGCGTCGTCATTCGAAGTCTAGCTCTAGTGTTAGCCATGGTTAAATCTCCTTTAATATCTTCAGGTACTTGTGCGGCAAGCGTGTCAAATGTACTGGTCAGATTGATCTCGCATATACTAACGTTATCAAACTTAGCTTTCAGCCATTCAACGTGTTCTTTTGAACGATCAAACTCTATTTGATGTTGGTGAATTGGCATTAATACGCAAAGTACTTTTTTATTTGTTAAAGCACAGAGCGTAGAGGTTACTGCAGAATCAATCCCTCCGGAAATACCTACTACAAAACCATTTGTATGTGATTTTTCACTGTATTCTTGCAACCAATTAGTTATATGTACTACACTTTCTTCTATCTTCATCTTTTTTTAAATAACCTTTGCAAATTTAATAAAAACTTTTTCTACGAATAGTTCCTTTTAACTTAATACTGTATTGTATCGTTTATTATTTTTGCATTTCACATTATTCTTAATTATGCGGAGTAACCTATTAATTTTAACCCTTTCAGTATTTTTATTCTCTTGTAATACAAGAGACGTTCCAAATGTAGCTTCCGGTATTTCTAAAATCGAAATCGGCCATTTTGATCATTCCTTTTACACTATGGACAGCGCTAACTTGGCAATTGAACTTCAGTCTCTAGAAAAAGTATATCCAAAATTTTTTGAATCGAGTCAAAATTATACTGAATTAATTAGTAGGTATAATGATTATAAAATAAAAGAATTGTTTCTTTCAGTAGACTCTGTGTTTGATGATACCCTAGCTTTAAATATAGAAATTAAGGAAAGTTTCAACTATTTTTATCACTATTTTCCATTACACGATAGCCTGATGATTTATTCTTGGGTGTCTAATTTTGAGTCATTAGATCCCGTAACAGTATCTAACGGATCCATACTAGTCTCTCTTGACTTGTATTTAGGCGCGAATTCCCGTTTTTATAATACAGCCCCTCTTTATATCAAAGAGCGCTTTGATAAGCGATTTTTAGTTTCAGACATTATGCATGCTTATTTTCGATCAAAAATTCCTTTTTTTAACGACAATACATTACTTTCTTCTATGCTTTACTATGGTAAAATTCACTATTTATCGTCTCTTATGATTCCTGATCAGCATCCGGAGATTCTGATGAAGTATACTGAAGAAAAAATGAATTGGTGCTTTGAAAATGAAGGTAATATTTGGGCTTATTTTGTAGAAAATAAATTATTGTTTTCAAGTACTCATCAAAACAAACAACGCTTTATAGAAGATGCTCCTTTTTCTAAATTTCATACCAACTTCGATGCAAAGACTCCAGGAAGTATTGGCCAGTGGGTCGGTTATAGAATGGTAGCCTCTTATATGAATTTGCATCCAGAAAAGAGCTTAACAGATTTAATTAATGAGCTCGATTCTCAAATGATATTGAGAGAATCGGCTTACAAACCAAAAAGATAGTTATGAAAGAGTCGGAAATAAAAATAAAAATATCATTGGATGCTAATAAAGTTCCTGAGCAAATTTATTGGACAGCTGAAGATGCTGGAGAAGTAAATCAGAAATCTGAAGCGATACTAATGTCGCTTTGGGATGCTGAAAAGCAAAATTCTTTACGCATTGATTTATGGACTAAAGAAATGAAGGTAGATGAAATGAAAACGTTCTTTCATCAGACTTTAACAGCTATGACAGATACTTTCGAGCGAGCTACAGGTGACGAAAAAATGGCTGAAGATATGCGACGTTTTTGCCAATATTTTGCTGAGGAGTTAAAACTTGTTAAGGACGTAAAGAAGAGTTGATTGCAACTATAGGATTGATTTTGATGCTTCTTTACTTTAGAATTGTAAGGCCTTATGATAGGTATTTTACAGTTTTTCTTTAACAGATTCGTTTGTTGTATCAATGAATTTTAAAATCTCCATTTTCCCCAATTTACTTTCAGCCGAACTCATAAAAGACTGCGGAAGCTCCTCCCAGGTTTCGAGCATTTTTGTTTTGTACTTGCTCAAATTTTTATTCAGTTGAGAGCTTGATAGTTTGTCCATTTTTGTAAAAACGATAACGAAAGGAATTCCTTTTTGACCAAGCCATTCCATAAACGATAGGTCAATCTTTTGAGGTTCATGTCGAGAGTCTACTAAAACAAATGTGCAAATTAGGTTTTCTCTTTTTTCTAAGTAATCGTAAATGAATTTGGCAAATATAGATCGGTCTTTCTTGGAAACTTTTGCATAACCATAGCCAGGAAGGTCTACTAAAAACCAATGATCATTAATCTTAAAATGATTGATTAATTGAGTTTTTCCTGGTTTACCAGAAGTTTTGGCTAAAGATTTTCGAGAGGTAAGCATGTTTATCAATGACGACTTTCCTACATTCGATCTCCCTATAAATGCATATTCAGGTATGCGTTCCTTTGGACATTTTTCTATATCGGTATTACTGATTACAAATTCAGCACTGTTGATTTTCATTTTATTGATGGTTATTTAACCACTTAATACAAGTATTTGCAAATTCTACAGGGTGCTCCATCATAGGAGCATGCCCACATTTTTCAAACCAAAACAATTTGGAATTTGGAAGTAATCGATCAAACTCGAAGGCTACTTCTGGAGGGGTAACTCCATCATCTTTACCCCAAAGTAAGCAAACTGGTAGTTCCATTGAGGGTAGATCTTTAGCCATATTATGACGAATAGCAGATTTAGCGATGGCTAAAATTCGTATAATTCGTTCTCTAGAATTTACAGATTCAAAAACTTCATCTACCAATTCTTTTGTTGCAATGGCAGGATCGTAAAACACATCTTGTGTTTTCTGCTTAATATAGTTGTAATCTTCTCTCCTTGGAAAGGAGTCACCCATTGCTTTCTCATACAAACCTGATGATCCAGTTAGCATTAAGTTTTTTACCAGTCCTGGGTTGTTTTTAGTGTAAATTAAGCCTACGTGTCCGCCCAAAGAATTTCCTAGTAGAGTTACATCTTTAAGACCGAGGTCGGCTATAAATTTCTCCAAAAATTTAGAAATACCTTTTGCACTTGTTTTTAGTAGTGGTAAGGTGTATATCGGTAAAGAAGGGATTACGACTCTGTATCCAGCTTTAGCTATAATTCTTGAGGTTTGTTCGAAATTACTTAATGCGCCCATTAGGCCGTGTAAGAATACTACTACTGGTCCATCGCCAATGGTAACGTATTCATAGGTGCCATCTTTTATTATTTCGTACTTCATAGTTAGAATTTTACTCAACAAAAATACTGAATAATTACTTAAGTTGAGTCAGATGTTTCACTGACCTTTTTTTTAAAATTTACAAAATGCATTTTACTCATTTAATTCGTGTGTTTTTCAGCCTTATTTGCTTGATTATTAAGAAAGTTATTAACAAAGTGGTAAAATGTGGAAAAAAGTGGTATATATTTGTGTTCATCCAAAATACAGGTGTTTAAGTGAAGAATTTAATCGGAATGTACGAATGTAATGCAGATGCCAAAGGGCGTTTAATGCTTCCTTCTGGGCTTAAAAAGCAGCTGTCTGCTGAGCTTCAGCAAGGCTTTGTTGTAAAGCGTTCTGTTTTTAATACGTGTTTAGAACTACATCCAATGTCTGGGTGGAATTCTATAATGGACGAAGTAAATACACTAAATAGATTTGTCAAAAAGAACAATGACTTTATCAGAATGTTTACCTCTGGTGTACGAATGGTAGAACCCGATAGTACTTCAAGAATTCAAATACCTAAGGATTTAATCAACTTTGCTGGAATAGGGAAGAAAGTTGTTTTAGCATCAGTTGGAAGTATTGTAGAGATTTGGGATAAGGAACAATATGAGCGTACCGTAAATGACTCGTCAGTAGATTTTGGTGTTTTGGCAGAGCAAGTAATGGGGGGAAATGATAAATCTGTTAACAATGAGTAAGTACCACGATCCGGTTTTATTAGCAGAGTGTATTGAGGGTTTAAATATAAATCCTAACGGAACTTATGTAGATGTGACATTTGGGGGTGGAGGTCATTCACGTTCGATTGTTTCAAAAATCACCAATGGTCATTTATACGCTTTTGATCAAGACCAGGATGCTTTGGACAACACCTTAGATGATGATAAATTTACGTTAATAAATGCAAATTTCAGGTACTTAAAGAGTTCACTTAGAATGTATGGGGTGAAAAAAATTGATGGGCTTTTGGCTGATCTAGGTGTTTCTTCTCATCAATTTGATATTCCAGATCGAGGTTTTTCTACCCGATTTGAAGCAGATCTTGACATGCGAATGGATCAAAGTGCTAATTTGAATGCTTTTAAAGTTCTTAATGAATATACGCAAGAAGAATTAAGAACCATTTTAAAATTTTATGGTGAGTTAAAGCGTCCCGGAACTGTAGCAAGAATTATTTGTGAGGGCAGATTAGATTCCCCTATTTCTACCGTTAGTGAGTTAAAACAATTATTGAAACCGCTAATCCCTAGCATGTTAGAAAATAAATTTTTTGCTCAAGTTTTTCAAGCCATACGTATTGAAGTCAATGATGAGTTAAATGTTTTAAAGGAAATGCTCACTCAAGCCAATGATATTCTCGCTCCAGGAGGTAGATTGGTTGTTATATCCTACCACTCCTTAGAAGATCGATTGGTGAAAAACCTGATCCAAAAAGGCAACTTTGAAGGTAATTTAGAACAAGATTTTTATGGAAATAAACTGTTAAGTTTTAAGAAAATTTCTAGAAAGCCAATACTACCTTCGGTGGAAGAAGTTAAAAAGAATAACCGCGCAAGAAGTGCAAAATTAAGAGTGTCAGAAAAATTATAAGTCATTATGAAATCAAAGTGGAATGAACTGTTTTATTTACTTGGGAGCAGAGTTAAAGACCTCTACGTTAGTAAGGTTGCTCCTTATAAATTGATTGACAGTTCTTGGCGTATGATTCTCTTTATCTCCTCATTGGCTATTCTGGTTATTTACAGTTCTCATCAAGTAGATCGTAAGGTTTTTCAGATGAGTAAACTAAATGAGCAATTAAAAGATTTGAGGTCAAAACACATCGATATGAGAACACAATTAATGTCCTTAAGTAAACCGACAAAAGTTGCCCAAGATGTTAAATCTATTGGTCTTTTAAAGTCTCGAGTGGCTCCGTTTGTACTAAATGTTCAAGAGTAGATATGATAGATAAAAAAGCCATATTCTTACGAGTTTTGCTAATTAGTTCGCTAATTACACTTTCTGCTATGGCTATATTTATTCATTTACTTGGGGTTCAATCCGAAATGACCGAACATTTAGGTCAAAATGACCCAGTATTAGCCTTAAAAGAAATCCCATCTCCTCGAGGAAATATTTATGATTTAAAAGGAAATTTATTAGCGACTTCAATGCCTGTGTATACCATTGCAATAGACGCTACTCAGCCCTCAGATACACTTTTCAATAACAACTATAAAAAACTAGCTAAAGGTTTAGCAGCTATATTTAAGGATGAAAGTAAGGAGGAGCTCGAGAAAAAAATCTACCAATCTAGACTTGCTAAAAAACAATACTTTAAACTTAAATCTGGTGTTAGATATTCAGAATTACAAGAGGTTAAAAAGTTGCCTATTTTAAACAAAGGTAGATTCAAAGGTGGTTTTGTATATACACAGCAAACAAGTAGAACTAAGCCCTTTAAATATTTATGCGGTAGAACCATTGGTTATATAAATGGAACCTATGGTGTAGGAATAGAAAAATCTTTTGACAAATATTTAAAAGGTGAAAATGGACTGCAAATGATGCAGAAAATTAACGGTGGGGTATGGAAGCCTCTTAGCAATTCTGAGGATGTTGAGCCAGAATCTGGTGCTGATATATATGCTACTATTGATATTCGCATACAAGATATAGCCCAATCTGCACTCCTAAGTAGCCTTGAAAAATACGAAGCTGAGAGTGGCTCAGTTATTTTAATGGATGTTAAAACCGGAGCAATTCGAGCCATGTCAAGTTTACAAAGGACTGCTGAAGAAAAGTATGCAGAGAATTTCAATTTTGCTTTTGGTGCGGCATACGAGCCGGGTTCTACCTTTAAGTTAGCCTCTCTATTGGTGGCTTTAGAAGATGGAAAGATCGATACATCTAGTATAGTTGACACCAAAAATGGTGTGTTTGAATTTTACGATCGAAAAATGAGAGATTCAAATGCACATCGAGGTGGGCATGGTAAAATCTCCATTGCAAGAGCTTTTGAAGTCTCTTCAAATATTGGAATTGCTCGAACTATTGTTGATCTGTATGAAGATAAGCCACAAGAGTTTATAGATCGATTAGCTCGTTTGGGTGTAAGTAATAAATTAGATTTTGAGCTTTTAGGTGAGGCAGAGCCTTGGATAAAAAACAGCAATGATTCTACCTGGTCTGGTGTTTCTTTACCTTGGATTTCTTATGGTTACGAGTTAAAGATGAGTGCACTACAAATTTTAGCTCTTTACAATGCCGTCGCAAATGATGGTGAGCTGGTTAAACCCTATCTAGTAGATCGGATACAGCGTGGAGAGCAAATTGTAACCTCAAAAAAAGTTGAAGTTCTAAAGCCTAGTATTTGCTCGCAAAACACCATCTCCATTCTTAAAGATTTATTAGTTGGTGTCGTTAAAAATGGTACAGCTAAAAATATCTACTCAAAAATGTATTCCTGCGCGGGTAAAACAGGAACTGCTCTAATTGCAAGTGACGGCTCCTATAGTTCCGATTATAGAGCCTCTTTTGCAGGGTATTTTCCTGCAGATAACCCAAAGTACTCATGTATTGTTGTGGTCACAAAACCAAAAAAAGAGCTCGGCTTTTATGGTAATATTGTTGCGGCTCCTGTTTTTAAAGAAATTAGAAATTCTTTGTATGCAGAAGAACCTGTTTCAGTTCCACTAAATCAAAGCGCTATGGCAACGAGCGATAAAGGACTTTCGTTTGACCTGAACCAAATTTATAAAGAACTGAAGCACCCGCTCTATCAATCCTCAGCAAACAACTTGTGGTTAAACGCATCTAATACTGGTTTTAACCCTCTTAGTATCAAAGATGGTGTTATGCCTGACCTTTTAGGGATGTCTTCTATGGATGCTGTTTATCTTTTGGAAAACTTGGGCTTATCTGTAGCTGTTTTTGGAAAGGGAAAAGTAGCGAATCAATCCTTAAAGACGGGTCAACTTTATAAGGATAATCAAAAAGTAACACTTAGTTTATTGTAATGAAACTGCTCAAAGACATACTGTACAAAGTAGATTTAGAACGCATTGAGGGAAGCACCAATTTTGCGATTCCACATATTTGTTTTGATTCGAGAGAAGTGCAAAAAGACAGTCTTTTTATTGCTGTTAATGGAACCCTTTCTGATGGACATTCTTTTATAGATTCCGCAATTAGTAAAGGGGCTATTGGCGTAGTTTGTGAAAATTTACCACAAACCATAAACCCTAAAGTGGTTTATATAAAGGTCAAAAATTCGGCTCAATCCTTAGGAGTTATTGCGTCAAATTTTTACGATAATCCATCAGAAAAACTAAAATTAGTTGGTGTAACTGGCACAAATGGTAAAACGACCGTTGCAACACTTTTACACAATTTATTTCAGGCAATGGGTTACAAAGCTGGCTTGTTGTCAACTGTTGTATACAAAATTGGTCCTTCCTCATTTAACGCAACTCATACTACTCCCGATGCTATTCGTTTAAATCAACTGATGCAAGAAATGGTAACAGCAGGTTGCAAGTATTGCTTTATGGAGGTCAGTTCTCATGCCATAGCTCAAGGCAGAATATCGGGTTTAGAGTTCGATATTGCATTGTTTACTAATATCAGTAGAGATCATTTAGACTACCATAAATCTTTTGATGATTACATTCGAGCAAAAAAGAAGTTTTTTGATCAACTTTCTTCAAATGCAATTGCCATCGTAAACAAAGATGACAAACATGGAGCTACCATGTTGCACCATTCCAAAGCAACAAAAAAAACTTTTGCTTTTCGATCTGTAGCCGATTATAAATGTAAAATAATAGAGAGTCAATTTAGTGGGTTACACCTAAATATTAATGGTATTGAGGTACACACAAAATTAATTGGTCACTTTAATGCGGCTAACATACTTTTAACTTACGCTGCTGCTGTAGAACTAGGTGAAGATGCTTTACAAACGCTAACAGTTTTATCTGCATTAAACCCTGTTGATGGAAGATTTCAGCATTTTAAAACCGAGTCAGGTGTTACCGCAATAGTAGACTATGCTCATACTCCAGATGCTTTAGAAAATGTTTTAAAAACAATAGATATTATTCGAAGTGGAACCGAAAAGGTGATTTGTGTTGTTGGGTGTGGTGGCGACAGAGATAAAGGAAAACGACCTCTTATGGCTGCTATTGCATGCAGTTTGGCAGATCAAGTTATTTTAACATCCGATAATCCTAGAAGTGAAAACCCAAAGTCCATAATAGAAGATATGAAGTTGGGTTTATCGCCTATTCAATTAAAAAAAATAATTAGTCTTGAGTCTCGAAGGGAAGCCATAAACTTAGGGTTGAGACTGTGTGGTTCTGGTGACATTATATTGGTTGCAGGAAAAGGTCACGAAAAATACCAAGAAATTAATGGAGAGCGAATCTCTTTTGATGATATGGCTGAATTAAAAGCACATTTTAAAGACTAAACATATGCTCTACTATTTATTTAATTACTTGCACGAAACTTTTGACCTAACCGGTGCTGGAGTATTTCAATACATTTCCTTTAGAGCTGCTATGGCAGTGATTGTATCTTTATTAATTTCCATGATTTTCGGAAAATATATAATTAAATACCTAGCCTCCAAACAAGTTGGAGAGTCTATAAGAGATCTAGGTTTGGCAGGTCAAACTGAAAAAGCAGGAACGCCAACCATGGGTGGGATTATTATCTTAAGTGCAATTTTAATACCCACCTTATTATTTGCCAAACTAGATAATATTTACATTATTTTAATGCTTATAACAACTGTTTGGATGGGCCTTATTGGCTTTTTAGACGACTATATTAAGGTGTTTAAAAAAGACAAAGATGGCTTAGCTGGAAAATTTAAAATACTTGGGCAGGTTTCATTAGGAATTATAGTAGGCTTAATTCTCTATTTTCATCCTGATGTTGTGATGAGAGATCAGGTTGTTAACCAGAGCGATATCGCTGAATTAGTTTATGTTCAGTCCGATATAAAATCTACCATGACTACCATTCCCTTCTTTAAAAATAATGAATTTGATTATGCTGATCTTTTAACATGGGCTGTTGAGAAAGCGGAGGATTGGGCTTGGTTGGTTTTTATTCCGATGGTTATTTTTATTGTAACTGCTGTTTCAAATGGCGCCAATTTAACTGATGGTATAGACGGTTTGGCTACTGGAACATCTGCTATTATTGGTCTAGTTCTAGCCATTTTCGCTTATGTTTCTGGGAATATAATTTTTGCTGATTATTTAAATATTATGTACATCCCTAATTCTGGAGAACTGGTTGTTTTTATAAGTTCATTTGTCGGTGCTTGCTTCGGTTTTTTATGGTACAACTCATACCCAGCTCAAGTATTTATGGGAGATACAGGCAGCCTTGCCATAGGAGCAATTATTGGAGTTTTTGCTATAGCAATTCGAAAAGAACTACTTATCCCAATTATCTGTGGGATCTTTTTTGTCGAAAATTTATCTGTGGTTTTACAGGTTTCTTATTTTAAATATACCAAGAAAAAATACGGAGAAGGAAAACGTATATTTTTAATGTCTCCATTACATCATCATTACCAGAAAACAGGAATGCATGAGAGTAAAATAGTGACTCGTTTTTGGATTGTTGGTATTATGCTCGCTATTTTAAGTTTTGTTACTCTTAAACTTCGTTAATAATGATAGCCGTATTAGGAGCTGGTGAGAGTGGAGTTGGCGCAGCTATTTTAGCCAAACAAAAAGGATTTGATGTTTTTGTAAGTGATTATGGAAGCGTAAAAGAAAACTATAAGGTAGCGCTTAATAAAAATAATATTAATTGGGAAGAAGGAATGCATGATGAGGCTAGAATCTTGACTGCTGAACTGCTTATCAAAAGCCCAGGAATTCCCGAAACAGCCTTACTTAAAAAGGCTAGATCTAAAGGGATAAACGTTCTTTCAGAAATTGAGTTTGCTTATCGGTATTGCCAAGGGAAAATAATAGCTGTAACTGGGAGTAATGGTAAAACAACAACCGCAAGTCTCATCAACTACCTCCTTGAGAAGGCAGGCTTTGATGTTGCTTTGGCTGGTAATATTGGCGATAGCTTCGCAAGATGTTTAGCGCGCTCTGATCATGATTATTGGGTGTTAGAGTTGAGTAGTTTTCAACTGGACGATATTTACGATTTTAAGCCATTTATTTCCATACTCTTAAATCTTAGTCCAGATCATTTAGATCGCTACGATGGAGAAATGAAAAACTATGTGGCTTCTAAAATGCGCATAGCTGAAAATCAAACTAAAGACGATTATTTCATCTATTGGAATGACGACGATTGGATACTGAAAAACCTTCCAAAAGTGAACGCTGAAAAGGTTCCTTTTGGAGAATATAAAATTGCCAAAGGCGCAAGTCTAATTGGAGAAGAAATTAACATTAATAGTAATCTAGAGCAGTTAACTATGAATATTCACGAATTAGCTTTACAAGGAAAGCACAACAGCTATAATTCAATGGCAGGTGGTATTGCTGCAAAATTATTGGGTATAACCAATGATATTGTAAGAGGCTGTCTGGCAGACTTTGAAAAGATTGAACACCGCTTAGAACCTGTATTAAAGGTATACGGAGTTGATTATATAAACGATTCTAAAGCAACCAATGTTAATGCAGCTTGGTATGCTATTGACAGCATGTCTGCCCCTGTCGTTTGGATTTGTGGTGGCGTTGATAAAGGCAATAATTACGCTGAGCTACTCCCATTAGTATCTAAGAAGGTTACTGCAATCATTTGCCTAGGCAAAGACAATACCAAATTAATTGAAACTTTCGGAGGAGTTGTAGATGTAGTTATGGAGGCCAATACAATGAAGTCTGCTGTGAAAATTGCCTACAAGCTCGCAAATAAAGGCGATGCTGTTTTATTATCTCCAGCTTGTGCTAGTTTCGATTTATTTTCGAATTATGAAGACAGAGGTCGCCAATTCAAAAAACAAATAAGACTGTTGTAAATTGAGTTGGGTAAAATACATAAAAGGTGATAAGTATATATGGACTATAGTGGTCCTTCTCTCTCTTGTATCTATTGTTTTAGTATACAGTGCAAGTTCGCACCTCGCTTTTGCATACAAACAGGGAGACACGCTTTCTTTTTTAATTAAACACTTATTTCATTTAGGGATTGGCTACTTTATTATGTGGCTTTTATCTAAGGTTCCTTACAAGTATTTCTTTAACAGTTCTATACTAGTTTTCGGTCTTGCTGTACTCTTGGTTTGTTGGGCTATTAGCGGAGGTGAGTCTATAGATGGCGCTAATGCCAGTAGGTGGATAAGACTTTCAGGTTTCACCTTTCAACCATCCGAATTAGCAAAAGTTTCATTATTTGTTCTCTTGGCCAGAAATTTAATTCAATACAAAGACAAGTTAAACTCATTTAAGGCTTCATTCTTTCCCATTCTAGGACCAGTGCTATTAATTTGCGGCCTAATTCTTCCTTCTAACTTCTCTACTTCTGCCATTATTTTCATGATTAGTATGATCATTCTATTTGTTGGAAGGTATTCTTTAAAGTGGTTGGGAATAATGCTCTTGATAGGGATTACTTCTTTGGCTTCCTTTTATGCAATAGTAACGAATTATCCAACCATAAGTAATCGAGTTGCTACTTGGAATTCACGAATAGAATGTTATTTTGACAAAACGTGCGTTAGCTACCAAGTACATCACGCAAATATGGCCATTGCCAGAGGCGGTGTTTGGGGTAAAGGGCCAGGGAAAAGTGTAGAGAAAAACTTCTTACCTCAATCTTCTTCAGATTTTGTTTATGCAGTTATTATTGAAGAATATGGCCGGTTTGGGGGTCTTTTTGTGATTTTATTATACTTGAGTTTGCTTTTTAGAGTATTAAAAATTGCCAGTAAAACCGACGACGATTTTGCTGTGCTAGTTGTTGTTGGATTGGGTGTTTCTATCGTTTCACAGGCGTTTATTAATATGGCTGTTGCTGTTAATTTATTACCTGTAACAGGCCAAACGTTGCCATTAATTAGCGCAGGAGGCTCTTCTGTTTGGATGACTTGTGCAGCGATTGGTCTAATTTTGAGTATTAGTAACGATTTGCGAAAATCAGAAAGTAGTGTACGCAATGCGTAAGAGAATTCTAATCAGCGGTGGTGGAACGGGCGGCCACATATTTCCTGCTTTAGCAATAGCTAAAGAGTTGGAAAAAAGGTATGATCACTTGGATTTATTATTTGTTGGAGCTTCTGATAGAATGGAGATGGAGAAAATTCCAGCCGCTGGATATAAAGTTATTGGACTTTGGATAGCTGGTTTCCAACGATCGTTATCGATTAGAAACGTATTATTTCCGGTTAAATTAATTTTGAGCATTTTAAAATCATTCTTTATTGTAATTCGTTTTAAACCAAATGTTGTTATTGGTACTGGGGGTTATGCAAGTGGACCTATTCTTTGGGTGGCTTCGATTTTAAAGATACCAACCTTAATTCAAGAGCAGAACTCTTACCCTGGAGTTACCAATAGAATATTAGCTTCTCGAGTGAGCAAGATTTGTGTAGCTTATTCTGGTTTAGAGCGCTTTTTCCCTCCCAAAAAAATTGAACTATTTGGCAATCCCATTCGTTCAGAAATTGAGTTTGGAATTTACAATAAGAAAGACTCCTTAGCAGCTTATGGGTTTACACAAGCTAAGCCAACCGTACTAATTGTTGGAGGAAGTTTGGGAGCGAAACGTATAAATGAAGCTGTTTTAGCCCATTGTTCTTGGTTTTTAGAAAATGACGTACAGTTAATTTGGCAAACTGGAGCGCTTTACTTTGAAAAGTGTAATGAAGCAAAAAAAATACTAGGTTCTAGGGCACAGATAACAAGGTTTATTTCGGATATGAGCCAGGCTTATAGTGCTGCTGATATTGTAGTTTCAAGGGCCGGTGCTTTAGCTATATCCGAGTTAACTTCAATTGGTAAGACCTGTGTTTTAATTCCTTCACCTAATGTTGCAGAAGATCATCAATTAAAAAATGCACTAACGCTAGCCAATCAAAATGCGGCTGTCTTGGTTGAAGAAAATACCATCGATACGCAACTTTTTTCAGTGTTAAAAACGTTAAAAGATAATCCAGATAAACAACTTGAGCTATCGACTAATGCAAAAAAGATGGGGCAACCCAATGCTGTACTTAAAATTGTTGATTGTATTGATCAACTCCTGTTATGATTAAATTAGAGAACATAAAACATATTTACTTTCTAGGTATAGGGGGGATTGGGATGAGTGCCATTGCACGCTATTTTGTAAATAATAATTATAGTGTTGCTGGATACGATAAAAATAGTTCAGACATTACACGTTCATTGGAGGCTGAGTCATGTCGTATTTTTTATCAAGACGACTTGTCCTTTATTCCCGAGCCATTTACAAATACCGATTCTGTTTTAGTTATTTATACACCTGCTATACCAGTAACCAACAACCTTTTTCAACATTTTAAAAAAAAGGGTTTTACACTCTGTAAACGTGCTGAAATATTAGGTGCAATTACAAAAAAAAGCCACTGTTTAGCTATTGCAGGAACGCATGGAAAAACAACAATATCTAGTATGTTGGCTTATATTTTAAGTGAAAATGCTATTGACTGTTCTGCGTTTTTAGGTGGTTTGGCCTTAAATTTTAATTCCAATCTAAGAATTGGCTCAGCTAATATAGCTGTAGTAGAAGCGGATGAATTTGATCGTTCCTTTTTACAGCTTCATCCAAATTGGGTATTGTTAAGCTCTATGGATGCTGATCATTTGGATATCTATGGAACGGAATCAGGTTTAAAAGAAACGTTTAAGTTATTTACAGACAAGGTAACTCCACAGAATTTAGTCGTTAGAGAGTTTTTGGATATTGAGTCCAAATACACGTATGCCTTAGAATCTGTTACTGCTGATTTTTCTGCTCAAAATATTAGAATAGAAAGTGGGCGCTATAAATTTGATGTTCGCTATCCAAAAGGAATTTGTGAAAATGTAGTTTCTGGATTACCAGGTATTCATAACGTCGAAAACGCAGTTGCTGCATTCGCTATGGCCTATTTTCAAGGGGTTTCACCACCAGGTATCTCCAGCGCTATACAATCATTTTTAGGTGTAAAGCGAAGGTTTGATCTCCATGTAAAAACATCCAATCACATTTATATAGATGATTATGCGCACCATCCTAAAGAAATTGAGATGGCCCTGCGATCTGCCAGAGATTTATATCCGAAAAGAAAATTAACAGTTGTTTTTCAGCCTCATTTATATACACGAACTAGAGATTTTATTGATGATTTTGCAAGCGCCTTATCCGCTGCAGATCAAGTACTTCTTTTAGCTATTTATCCTGCAAGAGAATTGCCTATAGAAGGTGTTAATTCATCTGCTTTACTGGCAAAAATTTCCGCTAAACAAAAAGGTTTATATAAAATGGATGCCTTTCCAGAGGTAATTGCAGATACAGACGTATTGTTAACTCTTGGAGCCGGAGATATTCACACATTAATTAAACCTATTAAAGAATATTTAACGAAATGAAAAAGGCTTTTAACCTATTGTTTTTTTTACTGAGTTGTATATTACTTACGTATTTGCTTGTGATGAGTACTCAAAATAGAGCAAAAATTAAATGTGATGAGATCTCAATAAACGTCGATGTTACCCATGATTTACATTTTATAGATGCTGAAATAGTAACAGATTTACTCCTGCAAATTGAAGATTCATTAATCGGTATGCCTTATGAAGATATAAACATCTATTTGTTAGAAGAATTCATAACTGAGCATCCTAACATTGAGAAAGCAGAATTATATTTATCTAATAAGGGTACTTTAAGTATTTTGGTGGAACAGCGCAAACCGATTGCACGTGTATATACTCAAAATCAGTCGTATTATTTAGATTCAAAAATTAAAGCAATACCATTGTCTGAGAAGTATAGTGCAAGAGTGCCCCTAATTTATTGTAATGAAATGACGCTTAAAATAAAAGGAATGATACGTACTATTTTTGCTATTTTAGAACAGGATCCTTTTTTAAAAGCTCAGATAACTGCTGTAGAGTTTGATGAAAACGACGAGATTACGATGTATCCCAGAATTGGAAATCATAAAATAATTGTTGGCAATGTACATCGTTTGGCGGAAAAGCTAAAAAACTTGAAGACGTTCTATCAAAAAGGTTTAGACAAAGTTGGTTGGGGTAGCTATTCAAGCATTAATTTAAAATTTGACAACCAAGTGGTTTGTACAAAAAGATAAAATAATGGAACACAGAGAAATTGCGGTCGGCTTAGATATTGGAACAACAAAAATTGTGACCATCGTTGGGCGGAAAAATGAATTTAATAAAATCGAAATTTTAGGTTTTGGTAAAGCCAAATCTCTAGGAGTTCAGCGCGGAGTTGTTTCTAATATAACTCAAACTATCGATTCTATAAAACATGCTATTTTAGAGGCTGAAACAGACTCAGGAGCAAAAATAACTAATTGTGTAGTTGGTATTGCTGGGCAACATATCAGAAGTCTTCAACATAGTGATTATATACTTCGAGAAAATGCTCAAGAAGTCATCACCCAAGCAGATGTTGATTTACTTGTACAAAACGTACACAAATTGGTGATGCTTCCAGGCGAGGAAATTATACATGTATTACCTCAAGAATTTAAAATTGATGGCGAACCAAATATAAGCGAACCCATTGGTATGCTCGGTAGAAGGTTAGAGGCAAACCTTCATATTGTAGTTGGACAAAAAGCTGCTATTGGTAATATATTTTCATGTGTTAAAAAGTCTAATCTTGAGGTCTCGGGCATTACTTTGGAGCCCTTAGCTTCTGCAGATGCAGTTCTTAGTGACGAAGAGCGAGAGGCAGGTGTTTGTTTGGTCGACATTGGCGGAGGTACTACAGATGTAGCTATCTTTAAAGATGGTATTATTCGTCATACAGCAGTGATTCCTTTTGGCGGTAATGTGATTACAGAAGATATTAAAGAAGGGTGCTCAATTATAGAAAAACAAGCAGAACTTTTAAAAGTTAAGTTTGGTTCTGCCTGGCCTGGAGAAAATAGCGAAAATGAAATTGTTTCTATTCCTGGATTAAGAGGAAGAGAGCCGAAAGAGATTTCTTTAAAGATGCTCTCTAAAGTTATACATGCCCGTTTGGTAGAGATTATTGATCAGGTATTTTTAGAGGTTAAGAATTACGGTAGTGAAGAGAGTAAAAAGAAGTTAATAGCTGGGATTGTTCTTACAGGTGGAGGTTCTCAATTAAAACATATCAAGCAACTTTTTGAGTATGAAACGGCAATGGATACTCGTATTGGTTACCCAAATGAACATTTAGGAAAAGGCGATAAACCCGAACTTGAAAGCCCAATGTATGCAACTGCTATTGGCTTGCTAATGAAGGGTGTAGGAGAAAATGAAAAGCGCCCTCAACCAAAAGAGGTGGTGGAAGCTCCAATAGATCCAACGGATGGTCCAATAGTTGACTTAGAAGACGATGAGGGTTCTATTAAGAAACCAATTGAAATAGAAAAACAAGGTAGTGCTTCAGTTTTTGATAAGTGGGCAAATAAAATACTCGATTTTTTAGCGAACGAAGATTAATAATTATAAAAGCTCTAAATTATGACAAATTTAGATTTTGATTTACCACAAAATCAATCCTCTTCCATTAAGGTAATTGGCGTAGGAGGTGGAGGTAGTAATGCCGTAAATTACATGTACATCAACGGTATTAGAGGTGTCGATTTTGTTGTTTGCAACACAGATCAACAATCGTTGGATGACAGTCCTGTGCCAAATAAAATTCAGTTAGGTGTTTCTATTACCGAAGGTTTAGGAGCTGGTGCTGATCCTCTCAGAGGGAAGTTTGCTGCTGAAGAAAATATTGATGATGTCATTAGTGTGTTAGAAAATAACACCAAAATGGTATTCATTAACGCTGGTATGGGAGGAGGTACCGGAACAGGTGCAGCTCCTGTAATTGCTAAGGCAGCTAAGGATTTAGATATCCTTACGGTAGCTATTGTTACCATTCCTTTTGAGTTCGAAGGTGATTTACGAATGAAACAAGCCAGAGAAGGAATTGAGGAGCTAAAGCAACACGTAGACTCACTCATAGTTATTAATAATAATAAGTTAAGAGAAATCTATGGGAAGCTAGGTTTTAAATCTGGATTCGCAAAGGCAGATGAAATACTAGCCACTGCATCTAGAGGTATCGCTGAGGTTATTACCCAAACAGGACATTTAAACATTGATTTAAATGACGCTAGAACAGTATTGTCTAATAGCGGAACAGCAATTATGGGTACCGGAACAGCCAGTGGAGAAGATCGCGCCATTCGTGCTGTGAAAAGTGCCATAGAGTCACCCTTACTAGATAACAATCATATTCGAGGGGCTAAAAAAGTACTTTTACTTATTGTTTCTGGTACCGAGGAGGTTACGTTTGAGGAAATGGGTATTATATCAGACTTTATTCAAGATCAAGTGACCATTGAAGGAAGTGTACCTGCAGATATTATTATGGGCGTTGCAGAAGATGATGAGTTAGGAGATGCTGTAAATGTAACGGTAGTTGCCACGGGTTTTCATGAAGGGCAAATTATTAATCCACTTACAGGTATTCCAGAAAAAGTAAAATATGACTTGGACGATATGATCCCTGTTAAATCAGTTGTTAATGAACCTATTTCTAATGCAGTTCAAACAGCGCATCCTATAGAAGCAGAAGTTAAACATATTTTAGAGGATGACATATTAACCAACCAGGCAATTGAGATTGACCAACCTACAGAAGATGTAGTTACACCACTTTTTTCTGAAAATGAAGTTAAAGAAGATCGTCAGCAGGTTAGCATGTCTTTTGAGTTTGATATTGAACAGCCTGCTATTGAATCTACTGATACATTTACGGAAGAAACAAATGAAGAAAAGTTTCTTGAAACAACATCAGACTCAATATTGGATATCTCCCAGTTAAGTGAGCAAAATAGTCAAACAGAAAATAAGGTTGTACTTGATGAACCATTGATTTTAGAAGAACTTGATGATAGAGTTGTTTTTTCTTTAGACGATAATTCAACATTAATTGACGAAAGTTCGGGTTCTAAAGATGATTTAGAAGAACAGGGTGATACTGAGCCTACTTCAGAAAAAATCGTTCATACTTTAAGTCTAGAAGAAGATTCAATTAACTTTGAACCTTCAGATGAGTCGCCTTTAGAGATTCAAATGGAATCTACTCAAGTTGACCCAGCTCCCGAATTAATTTCAAATTTAAAGTCTGATTCTGTTGTTTCAGCCATACCATTTGATGTTTCAGAAGATATCGTTAAAGTGCCTGATACCGATGACGCTGCAATAGAACAACCCATTGCAGCCAAAGAGAAAACAATAGTAACTTTATCCTCACACAGTGATACGGTACAAGAGCAAATAGAGCGAGCGCAAAAGCGAAAAGATCGTTTGCAAAAGTTTAACTACAGGTTTAGAAATAACTCTATTGTAGACAGTGCAGAGCGAGAGCCAGCATACAAGCGCCAAGGTATTGAGTTAAATGAGGCTACGCACTCAACAGATGAGCCATTGTCTAGAACGAGTTTAACAACAGACCAAGACGGTTTGGTTGAGTTAAAGAGCCGAAACTCTTTTTTACACGATAACGTTGATTAATAAATTAAGTATGAGCTTAAAATCTAAAATTATGCCAGCCATGAAAGAGGCTATGAAGGCAAAAGATAAAGTAGCATTAGAAACACTAAGAGCAATAAAAGCCGAGCTGATGCTGGCTGAAACAGCTTCTGGTTCTTCAGGAGAATTAACAGAAGGCGATGAGATTAAGCTCTTAATGAAAATGATGAAGCAGCGTAAAGATGCTGCAGCTATTTATATTGAACAAGGGAGAGCAGATTTAGCCGACGATGAAATTGTTCAAACCAAGATATTAGATCAATTTCTTCCGAAACAACTTTCAGTAGAGGAATTGGAAAGAGCTGTAGCTCAAATTATTTTAAAAGTTGGTGCATCAGGACCTGCAGATATGGGTAAAGTGATGGGGTTAAGCTCAAAAGAGTTGGCTGGAAAAGCTGAGGGAAGAACGATTGCCAATATGGTCAAAACACTATTGAATAAATAGTTTTTTAATTTGATTGATATTAAAAAACCCATTTCATTTTAATGAAATGGGTTTTCTTTTATTAGAATAAATTTCAAAGTTTACATCATTCCTGGCATTCCACCTGGCATTCCACCTGGCATTTGAGCTGCGTTATCTTCAGGAATATCTGCAAGTACACATTCTGTAGTAAGAAGCATTCCAGCAACAGAGGCTGCATTTTCTAAGGCAACTCTGGTCACTTTAGTTGGGTCAATTATACCCGCTTCAAGCATTGGTTCAAATGTATCCGTTTTTGCATTGTACCCAAAGTCTGCCTTTCCTTCTTTGATTTTAGAAACAACAACAGCGCCTTCTCCTCCGGCATTTGATACAATTTGACGAAGTGGTGCTTCTAATGCACGCATAATAATTTGAACTCCTGTAAGCTCATCCTCATTTTCTGTAGCAATGTTTTCTAATACTTCTGCTGCTCTAACCAAGGCTACACCTCCGCCAGGTACAATACCTTCTTCAACTGCCGCTCGTGTTGCATGAAGTGCATCATCAACTCGGTCTTTTTTCTCTTTCATTTCAATTTCTGAAGCTGCACCCACATAAAGTACAGCTACACCACCTGCTAATTTAGCCAAACGCTCTTGAAGTTTTTCTCTATCGTAGTCAGATGTAGTAGATTCCATTTGAGCTTTTATTTGACTTACGCGTACTTTTATCCCTTCTGCCTCTCCTTTACCATTTACAACAGTTGTATTGTCTTTGTCGATAACTACTTTGTCAGCTTGTCCAAGCATCTCTAAAGTTGTATTTTCTAGTTTAAATCCACGTTCTTCAGAAACAACTGTTCCTCCAGTTAGGATTGCTATATCTTCTAGCATTGCTTTTCTCCGATCTCCAAATCCTGGTGCTTTTACCGCTGCAATTTTTAAACTACCTCTAATTTTGTTTACGACTAATGTAGCCAAAGCTTCGCCATCTACATCTTCTGCAATAATTAGTATCGGACGACTTGTTTGACTTGTTTGCTCTAATATCGGGAGCATGTCCTTCATGTTAGAGATTTTTTTATCGTATATCAAGATGTAAGGACTCTCCAGTTCTGCGTGCATTTTTTCTGCATTAGTAACAAAATATGGCGAGAGGTATCCTCGATCAAATTGCATGCCTTCTACAATTTCAACGGTCGTATCTGTTCCTTTTGCTTCTTCTACAGTAATCACCCCTTCTTTTTTAACTTTTTCCATAGCCTGTGCGATAAGTTTACCTATGGAACTATCGTTGTTGGCCGAAATAGAAGCTACTTGTTCTATTTTGTCAAGGTTGTCTCCAACTTCTATCGATTGTTTTTGTAGCGCAGTAACAACAGCTTTTACAGCTTTATCGATGCCTCTTTTCAAATCCATTGGATTTGCTCCAGCAGCAACATTTTTTAATCCTGTTGTTACAATTGCTTGAGCTAAAACTGTTGCAGTTGTTGTCCCATCTCCGGCAATGTCAGCTGTTTTTGCAGCGACCTCTTTTACCATCTGGGCACCCATATTTTCTACAGCATCCTCTAATTCTATTTCTTTAGCAACAGACACGCCATCTTTTGTGATTGATGGTGCACCAAATTTTCGATCTATAATTACGTTACGACCTTTTGGTCCCAATGTAACTTTAACTGCGTTTGCCAGAGCATCTACACCTCTTTTAAGTGCATCTCTTGCTTCTATATCAAATGTTATTTGTTTTGCCATTTTTATTTTTTTTATAAGATTGCTACTAAGTCAGATTCTCGCATGATGAGATAATCTTTACCTTCTAACTTGAGTTCCGTGCCAGCATACTTTCCATAAAGTACTGTATCTCCGACTTTAACAGTCATCTCAATCTCTTTTGTTCCGTTTCCTACTGCTATAACAATACCTTTTTGAGGTTTTTCTTGTGCAGTATCAGGTATTATTATTCCAGATATTGTTGTTGTTTCAGGAGCAGAGGCTTCAATCAATACTCTGTCTGCAAGTGGCTTTATTTTTGGTGTTGCCATTTTTTTTATTTTTTATTTAAATTAATATTATTTCCTTTAATGTTTGTCAGAAATTATGCCAACGTTATTTTTATGCCAATGTGTCTTAAGAGATTCAAAGTTTGGGCAAAAAAAATACCAAGCTGACAGGCTTGGTATTTTTTTAGTTTAAACTAAAATTATTCTTTGGCTTCTGGAGCTTCTGGGACAGCTGGAACAGCTGCTGGAGCCTCTGTTGGAACAAAGTCTTCAGCACTATCTTCTACCTGTTCTATAATGTTTGATTGGTTTACACCTTCACCTCGATCTATTGCA
>Ga0233444_10001261_pt1 | contig 29369 bp, 29 predicted proteins | sample SI_124_October20_6_FD_182792 | JGI IMG/M metagenome (GOLD analysis project Ga0233444, IMG submission 182792) | Seawater microbial communities from Saanich Inlet, British Columbia, Canada - SI_124_October2016_10_MG | ecosystem: Environmental > Aquatic > Marine > Inlet | place: Canada: British... | reverse complement strand
ATATTCATATGATGTTAGTTTTAGTCAGGCATATGAGTGGGGAGTTGCTCCATTCTTAGCATGGGATATCTCCAAGATTGTAGTAATGGCTTTTGTTACAACAAAAATTTGGTCATATACTCCTTTAGAAGAAAGTATTGATAATTAATAATCAGTTTCTGGTTGTTTAAACGTCGTAATCATTACATTTAGTATGGTTATAGTGATAATTCCTGCAATGATACTCCAATCAGAGATAAGTTCCAAAAACTTGACGATTACAAAAGAAACTACAATAATAGTTAGAAGAATAACATGGATGATTGGTGCACCATTTAATCTTGGATCTAGGAATGAATAAATGTAAACTCCTGCTACACTTGCGTAAATTCTCGCCCATATAGTATACATTATTCCAAAAATTATTGGTAAAGCAAAATATCTCCAATCTACTTCAAAATTATTCAAAATAATTGCGATTCCAAGTAAAACAACATTGAAATTATGCATGACGATTTCATACCAATAAAACAGCTTGTCTAAACTGTATTTATTTTTTATGGTGTCTCCAATTATATGATAAGAAACAACAAAGGTTACCAAAATTGCACAGGCATACGTAGTAGCAAATAATGCAGGAGATGCAATTAGCATCCATTCTGGGACATCTCCTCCTGATATGTGAATCCAAGAACATGCAGCTGAAATGGCAAAACTAATTCCAAATAAACCAAAATGCCACATTGTAAAAGCTGCAAGGCGGGTAAAGCCCTTACTATGTCGAGGATGGTTTTTACGATCTTTAAAATATAGGGGATTATCAGGAGCACCTTTGGGATCAAAAACAATCCAACTAAGGGTTATCAAACTCAGAATAGCACATGCAGTCCTAAATAGTGCAAGAAGAATATCTGAAATATAATCAGATGAAACAGCAGATTCTAAGCTAGGAATATCTTTTAGAAATCCGGTATAAAAAATAAAAAATAAAGAAACTAATAAAGAAAAAAGTGTTGCTAATGCAGTTTCAATATGGCGATCTTTGGCCCCATACTGTACCAACCAATGAGCCATTATTCTCGCCAATAGAGATTACTAAATGAATGTTATATATTTCAAATTAGAAAATATATGATAGAAATATCTTAATTTAGGCACTGGATATTGAAACTATCATTTAATATTTCAATAATGGTTTAATATATTCTATTCGATATCAATTATTGGACCTGGGTTATCCCAATAGTAATACATTTGACGGCCATTAAATGGATATGGATCTTCTTCAGCTGCAGTAAAATATAATTTATCTCCAAAGCTTGTTAGCCACCAAGGGTAACTAGAGTTTGTTCCTGGGTTTAAATCAAGAAGGATTTGAGTCCCATTTTCTGTACCATCAGAATGCCATATTTCATACCCATATTCTGGAGAGTTTGCTGTGAAATAAATCATTTCTTTATGTATAATTAGTTGATTTCCAAAGTTATTGTAGGGAGCCCCATAATCAAAAGTTGAATTTTGACCTGAGTATATGTCCATTACCATAGTCGTACCTTCTTCAGTTCCATCTGAAATCCATAATTCTCTTCCATATTCTTCATTGTATGCGGTAAAGTATAATGTATCATCAGAAAGGACAAAACGCCTAGGATCACTTGATCCATTTACATTTATGTCTTTTATCATGAAAGTTCCAGACATTGAACCGTCTGAATACCATAATTCAACGCCGTTCTGACCATCATTAGCAGTGAAAAAAATATTTTCTCCATGAGATATTAAATTATTTGGATTACTACTATTTCCATCTCCAGGCCAAATATCGACAATGATGTCCGTGTTTGAAGAACTGCCTTCACTGAAATATAATTCTCTACCTGTTTCACTCCCAGTATCTGCTGTAAAGTATAATTTACCATCTGAAATTGGAGTAATATGTTCAGGATTACTACCTTCTACGCCAACTTTTAGATCTTCAATCAAGAATAACCCATTATTTCCAAATGCTGCTAGATTATAGCGGTACAATTCTCTTCCATTATCATTACTGGTAGCACTGAAATAGATTAAATTACCATTATGTATGAAGTCCCTAGGCATTGATCCTAGGAAATCAAAACAGCAATAAGGTCCTGCTTCTGTAATTTCAGGGACAATATTCGCCATTCGTATTGTTGTAGTACCATCAGTCAAGTATGGCTCTTCTCCAGTTACATCTCCACTATGTGCCCAAAATCCAGAATAAACCAGTCTATCAGGGTAGTTTCCCTGGGAAGGAATGACATGCAAATTAGTTGGTCCTACGTAAAAGAATTCCCACCAATCATTCTCTGAAAAATAATCATGAGTCCACTGATCCTGAATTAAATGAGTTCCTGCTTCTGTGCCGTCACTAACAAAAACTTCTGCCATATAGACACTAGGTGCATCTTCGTAGCCTGTAAAGAAGAATTTATTATTACCTGCAACTAATTCAGGATAGTAATATCCTCTGTTAATACCTGTAAAATCTGCTACAGTTAGACTACCATAATTTTCGCATGTTTCTACTCCATCATTATTAGTAGTACATTCTTCAGGCCTAACATCCTTAATCATGTAAGTTCCTTCCACGGTTCCATCAGTTCTCCATGGCTCCCAACTATGAATACCATCATCAGCACCAAAAATTAACTTGTTACCCATTTTGACCATTAATTGGGGGCCCCAAGAATTTTCAGACATATTTAATATTCGTCCATAATTTCCGGGACATTCGCCGATTGAAAATTCTATTTCATCACCTGACAATTGTTCATCATTTGCGATAGCTGCACCTCTTCCATCATCAAATCCTCCAATAATTTCTACACCAGGGTTATCCATTGGGCAACTACCAATTTTTTGCCTCATATCATAAGTTAAACTGTTAATTGTACTTTCGAGGGCAGTGACTGTTGCAAGTAATTGTTCAGCTTCAATTTGTCTTTCTGAGATATCTTCGTTTAGAGTTAGAATTTCAAAATCTGCATTACTAATTTGAATAGTAAGGTTACTAACTTGGTTTTCAAGTTGCGCTAATAATCCCTCATCTTGAGTCCGATTTAATTCAAGCATTGTCTCAGACAGAGATGTTGAAAGATTATCTCTGTGTACTTTCAGTAAAGTTAAGTTTAATGTTAAACTATCAATTTCGCTATTAGCAACTTCTAATGCTATATCAGAAGAATCTAAAGTACTTTGGAGAATTAAATTATTTTCTAATGCCTCATCTTTTTCAGCAGTAATATTGATTATTTCCGATTCAAGTGAAAGTATTTCATCGTCTTTAGATGTATCAGAATCATTACCAGCACAACCCGCAAGAATAGATGTTAGAAAGAGGAGTGCTATTAAGAGCGTTTTTGCCTTCATGTCCATCCTAATCTTTGTAATACTAATAAGTAGTTCTCCGGATATTAATTGAAATGATTAAATTAGAATGAATCTTAAACAATGCCGATACTTGGATTTTAATATAGAGGTACAATTAATGCCACGTGTAATGATTATAGGTGCAAATCGAGGAATAGGTAGAGCTCTTTTGGATGGATATCTAAAAAAAGGTTGGAAATGCATAGCAACATCTCGAAAAGAGCAAGCACCAGAAGAAAATGTTACATGGGTAAAGTTAGATATTAGAGACCCAAATAGCCATATTCCACTGATAGGAGAATTAGATTTACTAATTTGTAATGCAGGAGTTTTTCTAGAAAGAGGGGCTAAGTTAGGGTCAGGATATGATGCAAATTTATGGGCAGATACCTTTTCAACAAATGTTACTGGAACATATTTAGCAATTGAAACACAAATCAATGTCTTAAAGGCAACAAAAAACTCAAAAATCGCAATTATATCTTCTCAAATGGGTAGCGATACTACTGCCCCTGGAGGCTCATACATATATCGATCTTCAAAGGCGGCTTCGTTAAATCTTGGTCGTAACTTAGCTACTGATCTAAAGCCAGAAGGAATCTCAGTTGGGATATATCATCCTGGATGGGTACAAACCGATATGACAGGTAATGCAGGTAATCTTACAGCTTCAGAATCTGCAGCTGGACTAATAAAAAGATTTACTGCACTTTCAATCGAAACGACTGGTTGTTTTGAGACATGGGATGGTAATATACATCCTTTTTAAAAAGTAAAAATACTTATTTGTATAATTTAATCTCGGAAGAATATGGATAGTAAGCGCCCATTGTTTACTCCCGTTCTAATAGCCGGTTGTCTAATCATCCTAGTTGGATTCTCAATCAGGGCTTCTTATGGAATATTTCAGATACCAATAGCAGAAGAATTTGGTTGGCCTAGAGCTGAATTTAGTCTTGCTATCGCCATACAAAATCTCGCTTGGGGTTTTGGTCAGCCAATATTTGGAGCAATTGCTGAAAAAATTGGAGATCGTAAAGCGATAATTATTGGTGCAATCTTATATTCCTTAGGATTAATTTTGTCAGCAGGTGCTACAACACCATTGGAACATCAAATTTACGAAGTATTAGTAGGGTTTGGAATTGCAGGCACTGGTTTTGGAGTTATTCTTGCCGTTGTAGGTAGAGCAAGTGCTGATGAGCACCGTTCAATGAGTCTAGCAATCGCTACAGCTGCAGGATCATCTGGTCAAGTTATTGGGCCCCCCATTGCAGTTGCTCTACTCTCAATTATGTCATGGCAGTCTGTTTTCCTAGTATTTGGTGTTTCAATATTAATGACTTTATTTTTACTACCATTCATGCGTGCACCTGTCTCTGCAGGTAAGGAAGAATTAGAAGAAAGTATGAGAGATATTCTAAAATTGGCATTCAACGACCCTTCATTTAGTATGATTTTCTTAGGATTTTTCTCATGTGGATATCAACTTGCATTCATCACCGCACATTTCCCAGCATTGGTCACTGAGATGAGTTCCCCTATAGATCCTAGTGGATGGTGCGGACCTTTGGGTATTCAAAGTACAGCAGCACTTGGTGGATTCGCTATCTCAATTATAGGATTTTCAAATATATTAGGTACATTAGCCGCCGGCTGGGCAGGGAAAAGATACCCAAAGAAATGGCTTCTTTCAGGCATATATGTAGGACGATCTATAGCTGCAATAGGATTTATTTTAACTCCAGTTTCTGCTAATTCAGTTTTAGTATTCTCTTTTGCAATGGGCTTCTTATGGCTTGCAACAGTCCCGCTTACAAGTGGCTTAGTAGCACATTTGTATGGATTAAAATATATGGGGACATTGTACGGAATTGTTTTCTTTTCCCATCAATTAGGTAGTTTCATCGGAGTCTGGCTCGGCGGTGTCTTGTACGATATGTATGGAACTTATACGTTTGTTTGGTGGGTTGGAATAGCAGCAGGAATAGTTTCTGCAATTATTCATATACCCATCAAAGAAGAATCTAGATTATCAAAATCTAAATCCATAAATCAAACTATCTAATAACAAAAGACTAATCCAATTTCATATATCATCAAAATCATCAGAATCTTCAATATCATCAATTTTATCTCGTTTTTTGGAAACTTTAGGCCCACCACCTTTAGATCTAGTGATAAAGAATAATAATGATGAAAATACTAGTATACTAATGATTAGTGAAGGAGCAAATGTATCTATATTTGTGATAATTGTTTCACTATCATCTCCAACTCCATCCCCATCAGAATCTTTGTGTTCTTTAGAATCTAGAGGTAAGTCATCTATTGAATCAGGATATGAATCGCCATCAGTATCTGCATTCAATGGATCTGTTCCTATGGATAATTCCATAGCATCACTTAATTGATCACCATCATCATCATCATCCAATAAGTCACAAATTCTATCGCCATCAAAATCATCAGGTATTGAATTAATGATCACATTATCAGTTGAGCATTCTAATTCAGTAGAGTCATCCCCTCCATCATCAAGAATTGCACATGTGTGTCCCGTACCTGTTGCTAAAGTAGAATAAGTTTTGACATATCCTTCTTGAAAACCAGCCTCATTAAGATAAGATTCTCCAAGAATATCCACTTCTCCTAAGTTAGATTCATAGGTATTTTTTATGACTGGTTCTTCAGGTAATTCTTCTGAAGGTTGCCCTAAACCTGAAGTAACTATTCCGAGGACTGGAAGTCCCAAAAAAAGAAGAACTAAGAAGTATGTAATATAGCGAGATTTTTTGGAATCGTCTGCTTCTTTTTTAGGCATATTAAAAGCTGTAAATAGAAAATTGGTTTAAAATATTGCTAATATTAACCAATAATATATACTATTCTTATTTTAGATAACTAAAAATGCAGAAATTTCAGAAATTAATACCATTCCAAAATTATGACTATCATCACTTGCAGTTGGATCAGGATTATCTCCAATTAAGAATGCTTTATTTTCATTTATTGATTGAATTCTTTTTATAATTATTAGATTAGATTGTAAAGGATGTTTTGCTAATACAATTTGCCCAACTTCGACCACCTTATCTTCGATTTTCTCAAACCTTACAGTAGAGCCATTGACAAGCGTAGGCCACATTGAGTCGCCTTTGACGACTACATTTAGGAAGCGCGAATCCATGGAACTTCACGGCCTTTAGCGGCCCAGAACATATTGTGAATAGATTCAACTGCATCCATTAACTCTTGAGCATGTTGCTCTGAAACTTCTACTTTGCATGCTGAGCATAACTTTGCTGCCTGCCAGAATGTATCATGAAGTTCCGGATTGGTTTCAAGATGTTGAGGCTTGAAGAAATCTGTCCATAGAATTAATAGTTCATCTTTACACTTTTGTGATTCTTCTTCTTTTATTGATGCATAGCGAGACATTGTGTTCATGTATGCTACGAATTGTTCAGTTGTACCCTTATCAATTGGATTTTCTAGTGCAACCATTTTCTTAGTCATTGATTGGACAGCTTCTGCTGCTACACGTGCACTTGCAGGGTCATAAACTCCACAAGGTCCGTCGCAATGTGCACTTGCTTCGATTGTTATTATATTCTCTTTGGTTAGTTCTGTATCTGTCATACTATCTTACCTCTGACTAGGCGCATAGGGTGCTTGAATATCAATACTAAGGTAGAATATTCACAATAAAAAATTATTCTTCTTCATTAGCAGTTTTCTTTAGATTGGAGTAAATTGTTACTTATGGATGGAACCAGAATGCCGTCGCTAAAACTGCATAAGTTCCCAATAACATTGCCCCTTCCAACCAATTAGATTTACCATCAGAAGCAATTGTATTTACTATCATCACAGCAAGGAATGCAGCAACTGTTTCTAATAATCCAAATTCAAATGTTAAAGATAATCCCAGCATCCATGCAACTAAAACCATCAAAGGGGCTACAAAAACAGCTATCTGAGTACTTGAACCGATAGCTATTGCAAAAGAGAGATCCATCTTGTTTTTTGCAGCTACGGATACTGCTGTGAAATGCTCAGCTGCATTTCCAAACATTGGCAAAAGAATTACCCCTATGAATAAGTGAGACATACTTACGTCTTCTGCTGCAGATTCTAATGAGTGGACTAAAATTTCTGCCATCCATGAAACAAGAATGGTAGATATGACCAGAAGGGCAATTGCTTCATTCATTGTCATTTTAGGCTCTTCATGCTCGTGAGTACCATCAGTTGCAAATAAATCGGAATGTGTCTTTAATTGGAATAATAAGAATAGCATGTATAAACCAAGTAATATTACTGCTGCAGCCCTAGAAAGGTCTTCAACTCCAGTATCCCCCTCAACTCCTGAAACAGTTGAATGATATACAGTCGGTATAACTAATGTGATAACGGCAAGTAATAATAACGAGTTATTAGATCCAAATTGCATCTCGTTGAATGACTGAACTTTATGGTGAATTCCTCCCCAAATAAATGCTAGTCCCATAACAAGTAATAAATTTCCAAGAATACTTCCAATCAAGCTTGCTTGTACAATTTTAATCATAATTGCAGCTGATTCTGAATCCGCCCCCGCTTTATACGCGGACCAAAGTGCTAATAGACAGATAATTATCTCTGCAGCGTTACCAAAAGTTGCATTTAGTAACCCTCCAATAGAGTCAGATGTCCGTAGAGCAATTTCTTCAGTAGCATGACCCATTAAGAAGGCAAGGGGCATTATTGCAACTAAAGATGCAAAAAAAGCATTTGTTTCTTGATGTGATATATATGCAAAATAACAACATATAGGTATTGCTAATAATAAAATATTAAGTTTTGTTTCTTTTGGATTTATTGCTTTAATTAATCCTTGATATGATGTACTCATGTAGTTCCCTATAGTGCTGGTGTATGCGATTAGAAGTCAATGTTGCGCTTGGAACACAGAGTATTCATGAGATATCACGTTTTCGAGACGTTTGTGATAGTACCTTACCGACTTTCTATTACGGGCTCTCCGGGATGTGGTAAAAGTACACTGGCAAAAGAATTTGAAAATCTTGGATTCCATGTGATATCTGTTGAGGAGTTAGCAGTAGAACATAATTGTATAGGAGAAATAGATCCTATAGATAAAGCCCGTCCAATTGACTTAGATGCATTGAATGATGCTATAGAAAAAGATTGGAGCACTACTCCCTTAGAGCCATTAATTATTGATGGTCATCTTTCTCATCATTTACCAGCTGATGCTGTTGTCGTTCTTCGATGTTCGCCTAAAGTTCTTGAAGAGAGGATGAAGAAGAGAAATTATTCTGAAAGTAAAATACTTGGGAATTGCGACTGGGAACTCTTAGGAAGTTCTTGGAATGAGAGAGATAGCGAGATTCCTTGGAATGAATATGATACTACGAAAAATGATGTTCATAGTATTGTTATGGCTTTATCATTGTGGATATCAGATGGATTCAAGCCCAAGAGTCCTTTGTCAGTAATTGACTGGGTATCAGAATTGGAGGAATAGTATGTTTGAAAAATTTAGGGAAACGTGGACAAAGGCAACTGAACCCATAGTAATTAGATTGGGTGGCCTTGATCCTAATATCCTGACATGGACTAGTTTAGTCATTGCAATAATCGCATTCGTACTTCTTGCTGTAGCAGATTTCGATGAAACAGGTTCTATGATGATAATAGGAGGTATTATCCTAATAATAATAGCAGGTATATTTGACGCATTGGATGGTGCATTAGCTCGACATCAAGGAACCGATGGACCATATGGAGATTTCTTAGATCATACAATAGATCGGATTGTGGATGTAGGACTTCTCATTGCAATAGGAATGAATGTGGCATTTGTCGATGATATGAGTTCTGGAACAATGGCGGCTCTACTCACGTTGCTTGGATCATACATGGGGACACAAGCACAATCTGTTGGACTTGGAAGAATATATGGAGGATTCTCAAGAGCAGATAGGTTAGTTGCAACATTGACTGGATTGTTAGTAGCCGCAATTCAAGCGTTTACAAATACAAAAGGGATTGCAAGTGATAGCATCCATGAGTATTTTGATTGGTTAATTTTAGGCAATTCTGAATTAAACGGAATAACGTTTGCAATAGCATTTTCCGCTTGGGGAGGAATATACACATTCATAATCAGATTTTTGAAAACTAGAAAGGGCCTTTTAGGCTAAATTGGCTGTTCTTAAAAACTATTGAAACAGGGTTCTTAGACTTATATATTAGGGCAATAGTTATCCTCTTCCTAATGCGCCTCCTAATCCGTGAAGCACCTAATCGATAGAGTTCTTGAGCTCCAAGATGATGAAATTGCTGCTCAACATAAGACTGAACCTGTTGAAGATTTAAATTTACATGAGTTACTAAAGTCATTACAACCCAAAATAAGAGTATTTGGATGCGGAGGTGCAGGTAGTAATGCTGTTGCAAGATTACAAGCTGAATCATTATTTGATGATGAATATGTAAGAGGAATGGCAATTAATACCGATGCACAACACTTACTAAAAGTTGCAGTAGAAAATAAAATCCTAATTGGTCGCACAGCCCGAGGCAGGGGGGCAGGTGGCGACCCAGAAAAAGGAGAACAAGCCGCATATGAGTCTGAAAGAATATTGAAGACTGAAGTTGAGGATTGTGACCTTGCTTTTATCACAGCAGGGTTAGGGGGCGGATCCGGAACAGGTTCCGCCCCTGTAATATCCCGATTGGCAAAGCAAGCAGGCGCCTTGACAATCGCTGTTGTAAGTTATCCGTTTATATCAGAAGGATCTTTGAGAAAACAAAACGCTGATTGGGGCTTGGAAAGACTGAAAGAAACTGCAGATACAGTTATCGTGTTACCAAATGAGAGATTATTAGAAATTGAGGCCGTTAAGCAATTACCTCTTGATGCTGCGTTCCGTGTTGCTGATGAGCTATTAGTCAGAAGTATATCTGGAGTTTCAGAAATGATATCTAAAGAAGGTATTGTGAACCTTGACTTTCAAGATCTGAAATCAGTCCTTAGTAATGGAGGCGGAATAGGGGTCATAGGACTCGGAGAAGGCGAGACTGCTGAAATCGCAACAAATGAAGCTTTGGAAAATCCATTGTTAGATATGGATATTTCAGATGCTAGAGGTGCGCTAATCAATGTAGTTGGAGGCCCTGGTTTATCACTGGGAGAAGCTGAGAATTGTGCAAAAATAATTAGAGGAAAAATAAATACTTATGCTAAAATTATCTGGGGAGTTACAACAGATGAAACATTAGGCAATAATATTAGAGTATTATTAGTGCTTACAGGAGTAAAGAGTGAGCAAATTCATGGTGCTTCAATGCACACTCAGATGCGAAATTTAAGAAGTAGAACAGTAGAATTTATCTCTTAATTTAGATATTCTCTATAATGTCCTCAGGACGTCGTTCCCCGTCGCCCTTAAATGGAATTGGCCGGACGCTTGGACAGATTTGAGGGTGAACGATGAGTATCGAGGATTCTAAAGTTAACAAAGTTGAGGAGAAATTCCAAGACTGGCAAGATGATATTGAGAGTCGTGTAAGAAGTCTACAAACTGGTTCCTATGCAAGAATTTTGAAAATGGCACGTAAGCCAACAAAGGTTCAATTTAGGCAAACTATGATAGTTTGTGGCATTGGAATGTTCATTCTAGGTTTGTTCGGCTTCGGCGTTCAGGCAATGATGAATAACGTAATTCCATCGTTTTTAGATTGGTTAACAGGATCATGAGGTGTAAAATATGTCTGAAGCATTCACAGTTTATCTAAGAAATGAAGAAAAAGTTTTGCTAATGCAAAGAGCAGATGGAATCTCTGACTTCCCTGGTGCATGGGATGGAATCTATGGATTAGGTGATCCAAGTGATTTAGACATTGTAGCAAAAAGAGTATCTGAGTGTACGGGCTTATCTGAAGAAAGTTTTGAATTTGTTAGAACTGGAGCTGCACGTGGTTTAGAATACGGAAATAGATTAAATGATGTTACTCCAATTCTATGTATTTGCAGTTCAGATGATATCAAGCCAACCACTCTATACAAAAATTGTGAATGGGTAGACCCAGGTAGAATTAAGGATAAAGAATATTCAACTCCAAAGTTGACAGAAATGTATGGAGATGTTGCTTCGTATCTTTACATTCTCAAGACATCAATTGGACAAGAGCAAAATGTCGCAAAAGAAATACGTGCAAGGTTATCTGGAACAGGTTCTCTACTAGATATCCAAGATGAGATTTTTGGAGTTTTGAATCCTCACTTTATGAGAGGATATATTTTCGTTGAGGCGTCCGCATTACATCATGTTGAGAAATTAATAGGAAGAGTTGGAATTGGAGTTACTCCATTAAAAAATTGTAGAAAGGTTTTGCCCGGTGAATCTCCATTAGAAGATGTTCTACCTTATCTAGAACCAAAGGCTGCAACTTCTGGTATAGAAGAAGGAAGCCTTTGTGAAATAGTTGGAGGAGCGTTTAGAGGACAAAATGCTCGTGTAATACGTGTCACTGAATCAAAAGAAGAAGTTACAGTTGAATTATTCGAAGCTGCCGTACCCGTTGCTTTGACTGTTCGAGCAGACCAAGTAAGAGTTACTCAAAGAGTAGAGTGAATTGGAGAATAAAGGAAATTAGTTTTTACATCAATATGAAATAGGGCGAGTAGGTCGGCGAGACACAATTACAGGAGGTTACACAATGTCAGATAGAAATGAAACACCGCATTTGGTCAATCAGAAACTGGGAATTAAATCTTGTAATGCGTCTTGGGATGCTGCAACTGAGAACTTGACAATGGATCAAGTTAAAGAGATTGCAGAAACACAAAAAGATCGTTTGACTGGTAGTAATTTGTATGCAAGATGCCGTGAAGTAATGGGGACTTGTGTATCTATGAGAGTCAGTGTAGAAGGAATGCGTCCTAAGGAAGCATTGAGTGCAATGAGTGAAGGGAGATTTAGCGAGCATTTTAGTTAAGTCAGACACGAGTTACGGGAGAAGGAAACTTCGTTAACCGCAGGAGTGAAAGAAAATGGAAAAAAGTTTACAGAACGCAATTCAAACAGCTCTTGATGAAGCTCCTGAACGCAAGTTCATTGAATCATTAGAAATGTCGATTACATTGAAAGATGTTGATCTTAAAAATCCATCAAATCGTATCCAAGAAGAAGTAAGACTTCCTTCAGGAAGAGGAAAGGAAGTAAAAATAGCAATGTTCGCTGGCGGAGAAATGGCAGCGAAGGCTAGAAATGCTGGTTTAGAAATCATTGATCCATCTACAATCGAAGATTTAGGCGGAAATCGTCAAACAGCTAGGAAGATGGCAAATAATTTTGATTTCTTCTTATCTGAAATACCTCATATGGGAACTGTAGGAAGATTCCTTGGAGTAGTTCTAGGTCCTCGTGGAAAAATGCCACGTCCGGTCCCTCCTCCAGTGGATCCTGCAATGATAGCAGGTGGACTAAAGGATACTGCAATCGTACGTTCTAGAGATAAGGTTACTTTTCACATTGCAATAGGTACACGAAGTCAAACAATAGAAGAGTTGACTGCTAATGCATTAGCTATTTGGAAAAGAGTGGTGGGTAAATTAGACCGTGGCTCTAATAACATCAGATCTTGCTACGTAAAAACTTCAATGGGACCAGCAATTAAAGTGGAGGTTGCTAACTCATGATCCCAAAGATAGCTACTTGGAAAGAAGGCCGTGTTAATGAACTGGCTGAAATTATCAGTGGTGACGGAGTAGTAGGCATAGTTGACATCGGAGGAGTACCAGCAAAAAATATGTTAGATATGCGAAGTTCTCTCAGAGACGTTCTTACTATGACAATGGCAAAAAAGACGCTTATTAGACTAGCTTGGTTACAAACTGGACGTGTTGCTGAAGAGTTAGAAGTTATTTTTGAAGGTGCAACGCAACCCTGTTTAGTGCACAGTGATAAATTAAATTCTTATGAGTTATTCAATGAATTAAAGAAAACACGTCAGGGACGTGCGGCTAAAGAAGGAGAATTGGCTCCAATCGATATTGTAGTTCCAGCTGGTCCAACGGAGTTCGCACCTGGGCCATTAGTTGGTGAATTCAATGCTGTTGGAATTCCTGCTAAAATTGAAAGAGGAAAAATAGCCATTCCAAAAAATACCACTGTAGTAAATGCTGGAGAACCTATGTCGGCAGATCTTGGAATGATGTTAGCGAAACTAGGAATTAATCCAATAGAAATTGGATTAATGTTAATTGGAGTTATTGAAGATGGTTTATTAATGCCAGCAGATGATTTAGATTTGGATCTAGATGGATTCAGAGATGATGTAGTTATTGCAACATCTCGTGCTTTCAATCTGGCATGTAATGCTCGTTGGTTCTCTAATGAGACTACTCCAATATTACTATCAAAGGCTAGCAGCGAAGCACTTGCAGTTGCCGTCGAAGCAGGTATTGTCAACGACAAGACTGCTGAATACTTTGTAATGCGTGCAAATGCACGAATGCTGGCATTAGCCAGTCAACTAGATTCCTCAGCACTTGATGAAGAACTAACAGCAGCACTTGGTGCTGCTTCTAGTGCTGCTACTGTATCCTCTGAAACGGTAGGATCGGATGCAGGAGCCTCGGCTCCTGTTGCCGAAGTGGAAGAAGAGGAAGAAGAAGATGCTGGGTTCGGTGGACTTGGCGATCTCTTCGGTTAAAAATAAAGGTGAAAAAAATGGAATATGTATATGCTGCAATGTTACTGCACTCTGCTGAGAAAGAGATTGACGAAAAAAGTGTTAGCGGAGTATTAACTGCTGCTGGCGTAGATGCGGATAAAGGCCGAATTAAGGCTTTAATCACATCACTTGGATCTGTTGATATTAGTGAAGCTATGGCTACTGCTATGGCTGCACCGGCTGCATCATCTGCTCCTGCTGCTTCTGGCGGCGGTGGAGATAGTGCACCTGCTGAAGCAGTTGTAGAAGAAGAACCTGAAGAAGAAGCCGGTGGCTTCGACGGACTTGGTTCTCTCTTTGGATAAGTAACAGCGATAATTAACAATACGCGAACACGCTATGGGCGAGGGCCTAGAGGAACTCTACATGATGTCCAGTCGATTGATCGAAATACCTGTCAGTGTTACACCTACTGATGCAATAAGGGCACTGAGAGAAATTGGAGAACATCGTAATTGGAAAATGCATAGAGTTGAAGAAACTAAGATGGTCAGTAGATGGGCAGTAGTTATGCCACTCAGTAGAATAGTTAGAGTATTGGGGTTAGTTGTTGATGAAGGCAACTCAATTGGACTATCGATGAGGACATGGTCACACACACCTGGTTCAGCTGGAAAAATAACCATTTTATCTTTTGAAGTTCCTGCTGAGATAGAAGGAAGGGTGTGGACTAATCTACTAAATGAATGGTGTTCTAGATTGAAAAGATGCCCTTGGAAATGGAAATTTGGAGAGCGTTCAATGATTGGTTATTTTCAACCTGAGTTTTATAAATCAAAATCACAGTTTAAGAAAGAAGGAATAGATATCAATAGGTGGTCTAATATTGATTTTTCTGAAGAATAATTTTACACCTACAACAGAGTAGTTGAAATGTCATCAGTATGACCGAAAGATAGATTCCATGGACTTTGAAGATCTGGTCAATACTTCTCGTAAGAGAACAATGCTGATGTGGACTGTAATATTTATGATTGCATTTCCATCTTATTTTGCAGTAATGCCTTCATTAATTGATGATAAAATGGTAGGTGGCTCTAGTGGAATTAATGGTGAGTGGAGAATTAGTTTCGAAGAGACTACTGAAGTTTTATCTGAAACTATAAACCTAGCAGATGAAGAGTCATATGATTCATTTTTTGATATAAGTAGTGAGATAAATATTGGCTATGTTGAATTATCAATTAGTTGCATGGATAACGATGATCCAGGGCCAGGATTTTCTGATAGTGTAGATGGAACTAGTGATTTGAGTGGAGTTGAAGGAGATTTTGAAGACTTAACTGAACAAGGAACTTGCGCAGGTGGAGGAGGATCAGGATTTACAATGAGGTGGGATGTAACAGAAAATTATACTGGAGATAATATTACACAAAGTGATGTTACAGACCAAGAAATCAGAGAACAATGGGGTGATATGGGATTCGGAAGAGGAACTTGGAGTGCCACAATAACTGCAGATATTAGTGCCCCTCCAGCACCAATTGTAGGAGAAATAGTTGATTCTGACGAAGATTATGAAATTGAATGGACAATGGTCTCATATGTTTTAGTTATCGAACCAGTAATACAAATTTAGTAGAGCGTTCTATGATTTGGCATGGATACGAATTATATCACCGTTTTTAATTTCATAATCAGCACCAATTACTCTTGAAGAAATTGCATCTATTGCTCTGATAAAACCATCACCTAAATCGCTATGTACAGCATAAGCTAGACCCTTTGCAGTAGTTCCTTCTGGAACTAATATAGCGTCAGGCAGTATATTTCCTTCACCATCAATCCAATGAGTTTCATCTTGAACAGGGTAAGAAACTCTACGCTCTAGAATATCAAAAACTATCTCTGATAATAAACCAATTAATCCTCCTCCTTCCCAAGAATTTAGTGAATTACTAATATTTTCCAAACCCTTTCTTTGAGGATTTGAAAGCTTGGCATTACCTTGTTCTGTTATCTCAAAATTAGAATTTCCTGGGCTATGTAATATTAAACCTGCCCTAGAAGCCCTACGAAGTGCTAATTCAGCCTCTGCACTAGTTGGAACCAAGACTCCTCCATTTTCATTTACCAATTTTGTAAGGTCTGCCCAAGCCTCAGGAGATGCCCTATCTGCCTTGTTTGCTGCTATAGATATTGGAAATAATGCAGCTCTGATTGATGAGGAGATAGTATACAACTCCTCATCACCCCAATTCCAAGGGACTCCTGCATCAGGGAATTTTTCATTTACGGCATTGATTCCTGCCATTACGTGTATTTCTTTTGCTCCTATTCCGGTCAATTGGTCCAAAAGGTATAGTGGAAGTGCTTTTTCACCTTCAGATTGAACTCTTCTTGCCCCTCTTTGCCAACCTGAACTGATAATTCCCTTAATCCAAGAGTCTAATTCTCGTAAAAGAAAATTATATTCCTCAATTGGTGTTGAGCCGTCAGAGCCGATTGGATTACCCTCTATATCTGTTGATCCTGATGTATCTACAACCTGTATTAGGGCATCGCATCTTGCTAGATCTGAAAGAAATTGATTACCACGACCTCTTCCTTCGTGGGCCCCAGGAACAAGTCCTGCAACGTCTATCAATGTTATAGGAACTAATCGCTTAAAACCAGTACATGATCCTGTATTTGGATTACATATGCTACCTTTTCTTAGATCTTCATCGTTATTTTCCATTCGGCCTTCATTTTCTTTTCTAATGCGGAGTTTTGAGCATGCACAATCTTCCCTTAAAGGGAGCCAGGCTATTCCTACATTGGGTTCAATGGTAGTAAATGGATAATTTGCTATTTCAACAGGATTTTCTGTTAATGCAGAAAAAGCAGTAGATTTACCGACATTAGGTTTTCCGACTAAACCTATTCTCATATTATAACCATTAAATCAATATTGAAGTTACTCTTCTTCATGCAATGAGGTAGGATTTCCACGCTCGTTACTCTCAAAAGTTGGAACGATTTTTGTATCCAAAACTGCACCAGTTGCTAAAATTTTACGAATAGTAGTTGTTGATGTTAATGGAAACGAATCAATCGTAAATGTAGTTTCTGAAGGAGATTTGGTTGAACTTACTTTGGAACCTCTGTAAAGTCCACTGAATAAATTTGTGGAATGGAATATTGATCCCAATACTGTACCATAAAATATTACTGAACCGGCCTTTCTCAAAGTATGAGACAAAGCATTTTGTCCTTCAATGGATGCTTCAATCAAAACAACATCCGCAATATCTGACATCATTGTCAAAACTAGCCCAAATAAAGCACCAGCAGATATCATCCAAAATGCTAGTCTGGCTCTATTTTGAGAAAGTGGATATCTCCCACTTACTGAAGGTAAAACCTGTATAGCAGCTCCCATAGATAGAGGAATAAGAATTGTCCAAATAACCATTAGATGAACAATATTAGAAATTCCAACTAACTCATTTGTACCACTTAAAGTGTCCGTTTGTATAAATAATGAAGCTACTCCCAGTGGTAATAACATCCAAGCACCAAAATTTATTTCCGGAATTCCTGCTGAATCTGGATTCTCAACAAATATATCAGTTCCTCGAAGAGTAATTAGAATATTTGAAGAAAGTGCAATTATTGGAATTATTGCTAGTGCCATTAGGAAAGAACCGGCAACATTATCTTGATGAGAGAGGATTAATTCTGCTGAAGTAAGTCCTAGCATATCTATTGCCATACTTGGATCTGAATTACCAAATGGATTTATTGTGAATATTGTGCCAAGTATAACTACTCCAGCAACAGTTCGGGACCAAAGTGGATTTCCGGAACCAAAACTAGCCGAGTATAAGGAGATTCCAGCAATTGAAGAAAAGAAGAAAGTTGCACCGCTTAGATGGTAAACTAACCATTGCCCAAGTCCAGAATCATATTCGCCAGATAAAAATACTGAAATTACAGCAATTGGATTACCAATTAATCCGAATATAATTAACCATCCAGGAGTTGCTAATTCAACAGTTGATGATGCTTTTGTCAATAATTGATTAGCAATTATTGCGATTGTTACTACTAAGTTCAAACCAGTTCCTAATAATATCACATTAACAGGGCCGATTTCATTATTTTGTGAACCTATTACTAAAATTATAACAGATAATGTCCAAGCAAAGGATGTCAGTACTGCATTCTTTTCACTTGCTAAATTTACTTCCAATAAATTGGGTAAAATGTGTAATCCTGTACCTATGATGAACATTCCAACACATCCAAAGAGTGCAGCAAATTTTCCTCCATAGAAAAATTCAGATGAAACAGGATGATATCCCCATGCTTCGAGACTGTGCAATGCTACTGGATCGTGGGCAAGCCAAAGTCCAATGAAAGTTAATGTTGAAGAAATAAATAACCAAAGGACCCCTTGTATTATCCAAACCATTGATCCCGAGCCTTTTCTACCTTCGACAAGATCAGACCCTGGGCCCAATGCTTTCTCGAGAAGGAACATGGTTAATCCACGAGTAACTTGGCCGAATATCCCCAACCCCTTCTCCATTAATAAATATGAAACTATAATTAAAACCCAAAAAACTGCTAAAACTGATAATATTGTATCCATAATTAACACCTCACTCAATTGTTGCCTCGGTCAAAATAGTTCCAATAATCGCAAAAGCACCTATCAATACGCCTAATATGAAGAACCATATGCCTGAGTCAAACACTCCTTCAAACATGGGTAAGACTGAAGATATAACTGGGAGATCTTGTCCAGGATAAAGTACGTTATAAATTACTAAAAATGAAAGTGATGCTGCTATTCCAATTACTAGTATTACCCATGAGGAAGAAGGTTCTTTCTCCCCTTGTAGAAACTGACCTATTTTATCTGAAGTATTATCCGACATATCGATACCCTAACATCCCCACGTGTGAGATACCCATAACCAGTCAAGATTGACCCTTAAGCATTAGGCGGATGAAGTTCATACTCTCACTCAAGGAGCACGAACTGTGTCTACTCGAGAAACTCTTCTTTCAACACCAGAACCTAGAATTGTTGGTAATATATTATCATTTTCAATTTCAGATTTCCAAACTCTCTTGCATTCACAATCTATATCGGAGAATTCATCTAAGTTACTTGAAACTGAATATCTTTCTATGGCCGCAACAATATCTTCATCACATGATCCACAATTATGTGCACCCCTTATCCTCCCACCAGCCGTTGGATGAACAATAGTGCGGCATTCTAGTTTGGATATCTCTTCATGAGTATTTTCAATCATATCAACTAATGACCAAAGCCATGGAGGCCTAAATTCCCTATTTCTAAATAATCTATCTACAATCGTACCTCTTTGGATGTTCATTGGATTTATCGAAACTTCATCGGAATGTGGTGCAACTTGTTTTACCCATTTAGTAGTCAGATTTAGTGCGTCACCTTCTGACATAAATGGTGGTTTAAAGATCAAATATGTTTTTACTCTAAGATTATTTTCTCTTAGCAAATCAACTGCCTTATGCCATTGTTTTACTGAAAAACCCTTGTTCACGTGAAATCTAAGTACAACATCATCATATGCTTCTAAACCAAGTGCTACGGTACATCCAGGATGTTTTTCTGCTAACCAAGCAAGCTTGTCAGGATAACAAAGTTGTGCTTGTGCTTCTACAACTAAGTGCATGCCTCTTTCATGTGTTTCTACAAGAACTGCTTCTTGAAAATCTACAGGAATTTCTCTATCCTCAAAAAATGTTCCTGAAGTATAAACCTTAACCATAGTACATCCTGCAAAATCTTTCGTTTGTCGTTTTGCTTCTTCCCACTGTGCAAATAGATTAGCAGATGTAACATCATCCCTTACATCATTAAAATATCCACAAAAGGTACACCCAGATTTCCACCACCATACACATCCTTTTGTCCTAAGAATTACAGTTGCGGCAGTACATGGAGTACCATCAGGAAGGTTTTCAGGAGTTATGTAGACTACTGCGGGCTTATCTGCATCCCATGATTCTCTTCTGGAAACTGAGAATGGAGTATTCTCAGGTGCTTTGATTAAATGATGAATTTTCTTGGCTTTTTTTCCATCTCCGAGTAATCCGGAAGTCGATGCCATGTGTAATGGGTAGGACATACAGTATTGAGACTGCCGAAAGTTATAGATTGTAAATAAAATAATAATTTCAAATATTTTTATTGAATAAAATAGAACAGCACCTAAACAAAAGTACTTATGCTAAATTTAGAAATTCAAACACTCCTTCATTAGTAGGTTAACCTCAGAGACGTATATGCACTCAGGACAAATATTGACTTTCTTAATCTTAGGATACGTATCATTTACTATGACAGTAATGGCAGCAGTACCATTAATGTCATAATCTAGTTAGATATAAAAACTAATTTTATTTACCTATATTACAACGAACGCTAAGGCTTTCCATAGTTATAAACTATTAAGTAACTTTGAAAACAAAGGAAAAATTTAGTCTAAACAATACTTGTAAAAGTATAATTAGATTAGAAGCCATACATCATTAACAACATGAAAAATAGTAAGAAAGCTCCAAAAATCAATCCTGTAAAAGTCATCAATCCATATGCAAGGGCCCTTCTTTGTGTTACAAATCCAAATATTGATCCACCAATTATTACAATTGGCCAAAGCATACATGCAACAAAGATCAACGGACTTTCTTCATATTCATACCAATAGTCTACATAAGATGGAACATTGTCACTTTGCGTTGCTACATATATTGAATTACCATTTACTCTTAAGTAGACCTTTTCATCCTGAAAGTCTTCATTCCAATTATTTACTAGTACACACTTCATCCAAACTTTACCTTCACTATCATCGACTTCTTCTACTGCTGCTTCTTGATAATCTACACCAACATTACAGTTCCAATAATAATAACCATCAGGATTATTATTCTCAAATTCTACATTTATGCTCCAATAATCATTAGATAAGAATGCATCTTCAAAACCCCGTCCTAAATCAAATCTATAAACATCAAATAAATCTTCATTAATCGTCACATCATCATTATTTGAAGAGTGTAGATCAGCGTAGTATTCCTGATAATTACCGGAATTATTCAATAATCCTGTAGTAAAGGAAAGTACGACTGGTACTATAATTAGGCCAACTAAGAACCAAGCCCAAGATGGAAATACAAATTTCTTCTCATTTTCATTGTTATCCCAAACAGTATATTGATTACCGCTTGATAAATTCACTTCTCCTGATAATGTATTAGTAACTTTTTCTGATTTACCAATAACCACACTTTTAGGTCCATCTAGAGGAGTATTTCCCGACTCTCTCGAATCTAAATTCACTTCTTCTGATAATGTGTTAGTAACTTTTTCTGAGTTACCAATTACCTCACTTTTAGGTTCATCTGGAGGAGTTTTTCCTGACTCTCCCGAATCCCACCACTCTTCTTCCATAGGCTTTGGATAGTACCATAGATGATTAGTTTTGGCCCGATTTTAATTCTGACGAATTTAGTCTTATGCAATCAAACATAATGCAAATTTGAATAAGAATTATCCCAATGATAGAATAAATATCTAGAATCGGGATTATTATTAAAATCATTAGTTAGAAATAATATATTCTCACTATCTATTTCATTATCTGTCGCAACAAGAATTTCTGGCGCCTCATTCCAAGCATGAAGATCAACTGGAACAATAAAAAGAATCGGATTTGCACCTGGATGAATACTAATAAGATTAATTTGAAACAATCCTTCATTCGCAGTAAAGTAAATAGAATCAGAAAAAATGGTTCCAACTGATGGATTTGTAATATTAAGTCCCATTGGATTAAATGCAATAGTTGTACTTCCCATTGTTGCCATAACAACATTTTTCGAACCATTATGTGCTACAAAGTAAAGATTATTCGAAAACGCAATTAAATCTTTAGGATTACTACTATTGGAACCTTCTGAAATATCCGAATGTATTTCAGTCCCAACTGAAGTACCATTTGACTTCCAAAGCTCAGTTCCATGCACTCCATCATTTGCTGTGAAATATAGGTCATCTCCAACTACAGTTAGATGTTTAGGATTACTTGAGTTAGCATTTAAATCTACATTTCGCACTAGAATTGTACCCGAAGTAGTCCCATCTGTTTTCCATAATTCAACGCCTGTAATTCCATCATCAGCAGCAAAGTAAACATCTTCTCCAAATTGAGTAAACTCAACCGCCATTCCAATATCAAAGCTATCTGAAGAACCTGTTTTAATATCTTTAACCATGGCTCCACCAGTTGAAGATGTCTGTATTAAATCAAATTTCCATATTTCTCTACCTGACTCATTATCATCTGCAGTAAAATAAATTGTTTCTCCTGATTGAAAGAAACTTCTTGGTTGACTGCCTATGATATCAATAAGTGCCCCCTGTCCATCAGCAGTCGTCATTGAAGTATCTCCAACTCTAATATTGTCAACTTCCAGAGTCCCAGATAATGTGCCATCAGAAATCCATGGCTCTTCTCCATTACATGACCAACTTTCCATTGAACAACTAAATCCAGAGAATATTACTCGATCTTGTCCTTGTGTTCCATAACTAGATCCTGGTATTGCTACTAAAGAATTAACTCCTCGATAATCAATAGTTATGTCTCCTGTCGATGTTGGACAATCGAATAAATCCTTAACCATTTCAGTTCCAGATTCCGTACCATCACTAACAAATAACTCTCTTATTGGATCAGGAAATCCATTATTTAGAGTATTAGCAGCAAAAAATAAATGTGAATCTCCTGCAACCAATTCCCTGATGTCAGTATCCATATTTGTGCATGTATCACACATTGCAGGTGTCAAATCAATAACCATCATAGTTCCTCCAAGAGTCCCATCTGATTTCCAAAGTTCAGTTCCGTGAATGCCATCATCTGCTATAAAATATATATTTCCGCCCATTTCTACGGCTTGAGAAATATCAGCATCTCTGGGATATCCTCCAGTGTTGCCAATGCTTGCAACTACTCCTGAGTTTCCAGCACAATTCCCAACTATCATTTCTATTTCATTACCAGTTAATTGGCCATTAGCATTATTATCATGACCTATCTTAATTTTTTGAGTAGGGTCAGAAAGGGGGCAACCATTTACATCTGTGAAGGTTTGATACATTATTCTAGACATCTGATCAGCTATTGCATTTAATGAACTTGTTAAATCAGATATTTCTTCCATAGCATCTTCTAATTGATCTTCTAATTGGGTACTGTTAGAATTTAATTGAGAAATTTGTTGATTTAACAATTCTAACTGAGATTCTAATTCTGAAATTATTGAAGAATTTGATAGTATGGCTTCATCTAAATCTAGTTGTAAAGAATCTCGTTGATTTGTAATATTACTTATCATAATGCCATTCTGAGTAATTTGAATATTTAATTCATCTACAGTCATATTAATCGATGTAAGGGAAGATTGCAACTCAGATGAAAGATTGTTAAACAATTCAAGATTTTGTTCTGCTGTTTCTAGTTGAGTAGATAAATTATCATTTGTTTGTTGCAAATCATTAATCTTTTGTTCTAGGTCAGTTACATCTGAAGAAACATCTGAAGAGGTGCATCCAGATAGTATTGATGTCAACATAATTAACGCCATAATCATAGTCTTTAACTTACTCATATTTACTCCGGCTCAACGAATAGATATAATCTTGATACCTCCGATTATGATAATACTGTAATATTATATATTTCTAAGAAAAGTTCATCATACCGCCGAGATAATATAAATTATTACTATGACCATAGAGCAGCAAAATGTATCATGGGGAATACGGTTTCTCAAAGCAAAGCTCCCTAGTCCAGAAGTTGGAGATATGCTACTAATAGAAGGTTCAAAACGCTCCACAAGGTATCTTACTAGATATATGATATGTGAAGAATTAGCCAAAGGAAGGCCCGTGCATTGGATTGATGGAGGAATGGGACTTGACCCCTCTACTCTAATACGTCCTTTAGCACGTAAAAAATGCGGAATAGAGGCCTTGGATAATTTACATGCTTGTAGGGGATTCACAGCCCATCAGATGGCAGAAATAGTCAAAAGACTAGATTTTGAGACTGATGATGATGATTTAGTCAAAGGAAGATTGATTGTTATTTCTGATTTAGCATCTATGTTTGCGGATACTCAAGTAAAGCGTGCTGAAGGTTCTGCTATGCTCAAAGAATCTCTAGCGCATATTCAAAGTATAGCAAATAAATGGAATTCATTAGTAGTAGTAACAGTAAACTATCAAGCGCAACCATATCTATCCAAATCAATGAAGTTGGATTTGAAGAATGCTGCGGGTGACAGACTTACAATTCTTTCACAATCAAAAGGTGTAATTACAGCTAAATTACATTCAATAGGTATGACTGCAGAACCATTGGTAAAGAGAAATCCACAAGTTTCCCTTCAAGACTTTACAGTTCCTGACCACATATCCAAAGTCGTTTGGACCGATCCACCCGAAGCCAATTCTTCTTCTGACACTCCAAATGGAGATAAAAGTGCAGAAGCAGCACGTAAAGCAAGTGCCTCATAATAACTAATATCCCCCCTTTGTCCTACTATGGACTTTTTTCCTGATTTAATTTCCGATGCCATTCTAATTCTATTGGAAGGATTTCTCCTACCTTGCCCTACAACAGCAAACCTAATCTTTCTACCTGGATGTGTGTTTTGTCCTAGATCTAATTCTCTAAGTAGTGCAGCAGCTGTCAAATTCAGTACTTTGTGCTGTCCAGCTTTATTCCTAACTCTTCTAGCTATAATAAGTTCAGATAGGGTAATTTTACCTTTCTTAAGATTAGATATTTCTTCATTAAAGAACTTCATTGAACGTACGATAGCATCCTTTGGTGGCCCTATACGTAACTCCTCCAAAATACTCTTCTGAAGCCTTTTGATCCACTGGCAAGTTGAGTGCTGACGTAACTCTATTCCTCTTATTTTCCATCCATTTTTCCCATATGCAAAATATTTAGTTAGAGCGCCAACTCCTGTAGTTCTATTGGGTACGAATGCTATCCATTCATACACATCTTCAAGCTCTATTGGTACTCCAGATTTAGTTTCAATATTATCTATTAATCTGGATATTGATTCACTACGTGCTTTTTCACTCCTATTCTGCAAGTCTACAAGCCAAATTGAATCTACAATTGCGTGTAAACAATCCCAACCCTCTTCTTCAGCATCATGCATTGCATCTATTATCATCTCACGTGACCATGCACATATCGCTTCATGACATTCTATGCGTCCAAATCGTGCATTTTTGTATCCAGTGTAGCCAAAACAAGTCACTAAAAGCCATTTCAGAACATTCTGACGCCTATCCCAAACATCTCCTTTTGATTTTCTTTTTGATTTCAAATGCTTTCTTCTCTCAATAATTGGTGCAACAACTCTGCCCAAGAATCCATATTTTTTGGTACATGTATGCATTCCTAGTTCTGGAACTAATAACTGAAGATCCTGATTTGACCTTTTACGTCTTTCAATTTCTTCTAAAGCCATATCGGGGTGTAGGGGCAGTTTACCTGTCCGCAATTCTTTGCCATTTGGAATCTTACAACATTCACAATTCATTGTTTCTGGACTAATATTTCTAGTTGCTATGATACTTGGAAATAGACTTGCAAAATCTAATTCATACACTTGTTTGTGAACTCCTGGGCGAGGATCTAGATACAAACCCCCTCTATCTGATATTAGCATCTGTGTACCAGTTTTCATATCTTCAGGCCTATTTTTTTTCCATGGAACTAACACACTATCTTCCATTGATTGTTTTATTTGCATTGCCGAAATTGCAGAACCAGGTGATAATCTTGAAAGATCTTGAGCAGGAATCCCCGATACTCTTGCAAGTTCACAAAGTCCTTCTAAACCACCTTCCTTACCAATAAAAGAAGCACCCATATCAACATGTATTCTACCCTCTAATGCATGATATGCATCAGATCTCAGTATTCTTCCATAACTAAATGTTGTAATTGCCTTTCTCCTAATATTGGTGCCACGTTTATTTCTACTAAACTGTAATTCTCTGCCTTGTCTGGATGCAATATTTATCAGTGCTGGAAAATCTATACTGTCACCTTTGTTTGTAATCAAGACGTCTGGATTAATCCAATGCATGGCTCTTTCAACTTCATATAGAAATTCATCTTGATTCCGTTCAGGACTTAATTGAATATGAATTGGATTTCCCTTTGAATTAGAACCAACAAGGCCCATATCAATTATCGTCACTCCTGTTACTATCCCATTCGGACTACGTTTACCATGTCTATCTTTACAATTTACTTTCAGTATTGCTTGTTTTAATGGGGGGGGACTCCAATGAGAATCATTTCTATTATCAAGGGATATTATTTCATTATTCGAAATCTTTACTCTACCAAATGGATGAGTATTCATGTCATGTAGAAATCTTTGAGATGGTTTTGGATCTACTGAATAAATCTCAAAATTACTCCAGTTACCAATTGCCGCAATCAAATCGGCTACATGCTTAATCTTAGAAGGTCTTGAAATAGAGATGGCAAGAACTTCTGAAGTATTGTCAGACTCATGACTTTTCAATCTCATTTGTCTTGAAAAATTCATTTTTCCAAATAATATCTCATATTCCATACCTTTGAGTTTAGTTTCAAGCGCACTAATATTATCTAAATTTCCTGCAATATGTATTATGGGTGACCAATGAAATATGTGCTTTGATACTCTTCCATCGTCTAATTTAATCCATACAATCATTCCTTCAGAATTTGAATCTTGATATATGTCGAGAATCCAGCCCTCAACCATCGCTATTTTTTTCCTCCTCTAATTTGGTGAGTCTTGTATTGATATCTATCAATATGGCAAGTAAAGCAGGTTCAAGAACATCTGAAGCTGGAAGCATCCCACAAGCAGAAGAACGACTTCTGATAGAATTTAACATACGATCAAATTCAGCCCTTTCAGAGTGCCTCAAAACCCTTCTAAAAGGCATCCAAGTATCGATTCTTCGCTCAATTCTATTTCTCCAGGTCGGCACTGTTCTACCCATGGACTTCGAATATTCCTTCGGCGGTGTAATGAACTTTGCAGTGAGATGAATACGATAGTGAAAGTGTTTATATTAATCTAAATAATAATTAATTCAACATAATTTCATTGTAATTTTTCATTAATATAACTTTATGTTATACTGAATGATTTGTTGACCAAAACAATGGGTTTAATTGATTTTATCTATTGCAAGTAATATGAAGATAAATGCATATGCCTTGACCCTGCTCCTTCTTCTTGTTCCTCTGTCGGGATGTACTTCAGATGATGATGCAATGGATAATTCAAAAAATAATGACAACTTAAATGCTTATTTTGAATATACTGATGTAACAATTAAGGTAGTGCATGGTGAAGACAAATATGAATTTAAAATTCAATTAAATCACACTGCATCTCCTGATCATGCTGATAATTTCGTAAAACACATTTCTGGAGGGAACTATACTGATTCAATATTTCATAGGATTATACCTAACTTTATGATCCAAGGAGGAGATTTTGAAAATCTTGATGGTACTGGAGGATATGCTGCTGATTGGTATGGAATATGTAATGGAGCTAAAAAATCAAAGGACCAATGCTCAGACCAAAAAGATTGGAATGTCCCAGATGAAGCAAATAACGGCCTTAAACACATTCCTTGCGCAATATCGATGGCCAAAACATCACAGCCAAATTCTGGAGGATCTCAATTTTTCATAATTCCTGAAGGAGTTGTGGCTAATTGGTTAGATGGTGTACATACTGTATTTGGAGTAGTTATTGAAGGTTGTAAATCTATAACAGATTTATCAAAAGTCTCAACAAGTGGGTCTGACAGGCCGATTATTCCAGTTACGATAGTTTCTACTGAAGCATCCGATATGTACTTTGAATATTATGAATCCACTGCTGTTGATAGGTGCGATATACTTGCTTTTACTATAGATTTAGATCAAGATGGAAATCCTGATTTATCGCCATTAGATGGTGAAATATTTGATTTTTCATACTGTGATTTGTCTGGATTAGACCTTCCTGCTTCTAAATTTACGATGGTCAATTTCACTGGGGCAAACCTATCATCAGTACAGTTTTCAGGTGCTTTGCTTAACGCCATCAATTTTGATAATGCTAATATGACTGATATAAATTTTAATTCGTCTATAATAGAACAATCAAGTTTTGTTAATGCTACTTTAACAAACTCTTCTTTCCATGAAGCAACAGTATATCTTACTGATTTCTCCAAAGCAAATTTCTTGAACACTAATCTTTCTACAACTTCGTTGATTTATCCAGCAGCAATTGAATTACTCGATTGTCCTCTTAGCCTACCAGATGAATGGGCATGCCTCAATCAAAATCTAGTGGGGCCAACTGCTAAATTATATGGGGCTAATCTATCAAATCTTGACTTATCAGGTATGAATTTATCACTAACATCATCTTCAAATATAATTTATTGTCCTGATTTATTACCTAGTGAATGGGTTTGTGCTGACAACTATCTTTTTGGCCCAGAAGCAATTTTTTCACAAGTTGATTTGTCTGATTTTAATCTTTCAAATTATAATTTAACTGATGTCATATTTGACAGAGTTGACTTATCTTTCACAAATTTATCAGGTACTAACTTGTCAAATGCATATATTGGTGCAAGTATAATCCATCAAACAAATTTCTCATCTGCAAATCTAAATGAAATGGAGGCAAGATGGCTATTTGGCTGCCCAGTTGAATTGCCAATAGATTGGGTATGTAGGGCAGGTATTGATTGGGATTCTACTGGATCAGATATTGGTGAAGAATTAACTATATGGGCACTAAATACAACTTACGGTATTGAGGCCAATTGGCTATTAGGACCAAATGCTAGTCTTAATTACGTCAATATTCCCTATTTAATTAATTTAGATCTTTCCAATCTTAATCTCTCAAATGCGTCTTTCGGTAATTCTAATTTACTTGGAGCTAATTTATCTACAACAAATCTCAATGATACAGTTTGGATAAATACCATTTGTCCAAATGGTACAAACTCTGAATCAAATAATGATACTTGTATAAATCAAACTGAGCTTTGAATTATGTCAAGAAATTGGATATTATGTTAACATTCTAGAGTTTAATTTTAATTTTAAGATTAGGATGCTCCCCGCTAATATCTACTT